>Ga0315339_1000029_pt1 | contig 298860 bp, 273 predicted proteins | sample ASW17metaG_FD_204514 | JGI IMG/M metagenome (GOLD analysis project Ga0315339, IMG submission 204514) | Ammonia-oxidizing marine archaeal communities from Pacific Ocean, United States - ASW #17 | ecosystem: Environmental > Aquatic > Marine > Oceanic | place: USA: California | collected 2016-12-05
CATCTTTTCCCAAACGCGTAAACGCCATAGCTGCATTGACCCGGACTTGGTCGTTAGGTGACCAACTGCGCAGAGTCGGTGTTTGCCATTCGGGCCGACCTACCTTGAGTAAACGTCCTAGTGACGGCATGAATTGTTCGCGGTTTTGACGAATCGTACTCAAGGCGTCTGCTGCCGTTCTGACCACATAATGAGATGCATCATCCAAGCAGCGTGTCAGAGCAGGTACGGCTTTAGCCGCGGCAGAATCCATCTCCCCTAAGGCAAATGCCGCATTGATCCTCACCCACGGATTCGAATCATCGAGCAATTCAATCAGAGAATTTAATGAAGGCGAACCTATTGCTGCCAATGCATGGGTTGCATCGTCCATTGAGATAGCATTTTCATTCCAGAATTTGGTCAACGGATCCCCACCATTATCGTTGGCCGAATCCTTAAGAGCGGTCACGAGAGGTTCTATTGCGGGTTGACCTAGCGCGGCCAGAGTGTAGATCGCTGTCACTCGTTCCCATGATGGGCCGGAATTTAATCGAGCGATGAGTGAGGGAATAGCTTTGATTTCACCCTGTGCAGCAAGCGTATGCATAGCCGAAATTCGGGTATCCAGTTGATCAGCATTCATCGCGTCCAGTGCCTTATCAACTGTATTAGAATCTAATGCACAAAAACTTTCATATTTATTCTTCTTTCCGCATAGCCAGTCCCAAATATGAGACCACACCAAATCCAAGTTATGAGGGGCTTCAACGGTCGAGGGATTTTTCCACATACTAACCTGGCAATCCCACGAGACTTCTCTCGGCTCTTCAGCTCGTGTGTAGATAAATTTTATCATGTGCCGAGGTTTATTTATTTTATTAACACCCGCGGCGTGTCCAATATCAAAATGGGTAATCGACACCGTGCCTGCACTACCTGCAATGGGGATTGCATTGTGTCGATCTTCATCGGTCAATTGTTTGTGATACTGTGTGCCCGGAATCACATGGGTGGGTCCGATTTCAACGGGTGAATCCTGCGGATAGTACATGATGCGCGCAAAACGAGGGTAGTGTTGTCGCGGTTGTCCTAAAGGAGAATAAGAATCCTGGTGACAATTTTGCACCAATGTTTTCTGTTCGGCTTCGGGGGCGATATAATGAGAATGACGATGGGGGTGATCAATATATCCTGGACCGAGGACACTGGTCAAAGCTCCTCTCACTTCCGGGCTGTTCAAAATACGATCCATCTCTGGAACGCGAGGCAGGACATTGTTGCCGAAATTAAATTCTTCATCTTCCATGATTTGAAGCTGTTCCCTGACCTTCTGGTGCACCTCATCTGACACCTCGGGTTTAAAGACTACGTACCCGTCGGCAATAAATTGCCGCATTTGTTCATCATTAAAAAGCTTCGGTTCTTCTAGTTTACCATAGGCCATAGTGATATTTTTACAAATAATAATAGTCGTCTAAGTGTATAAATTAAAATCATGGTGAAGGACGAAAACGAAAAGAATAGAGGTCGGCGTCTTTGCAAAGAAAACGGAGGCGAACAGGTTGGCCAGCTAGTTTTGCAAGATTGGAAGATCCTTTCCAACTCACCTTGCGATTGATCGAGTCGCCGAAGACTGGCGAAGAATCTGAAAGAGTAAAACCTTCAATCGGTTTGCCCGAGTCATCCTGAATCTCGACCTGAACGCCACCAGCAGCGGAGCTCGAGAAATTAATGACCATCTCGTCACCATCGAATATAAGTGGTTTGGTCACCAGTCCACCACCGCTGAGGGGCGCATTGATTGAAACGAACCCATCGATGCGTATCGTATATCGGCGTAGCTGATTGCTGGTGCCGGTCCAATAACCTTCAGTAGCGTAGAGTGACAGCTCGTTCGGGGCACCTTCAAAGCTCGACTTTGTTTCAACCAGTTGCCAGGCAATGTACTGGTTGCCATAAGCCCAACTGTCCTTTCGTTCAATGCCCGGTCGCAGAAACGCTTCATCCCAGCGTTTGAAAGTTTGCCCGTCTCGACTGCTCATAAAAACAGCTTCAGTAATCGCGCTGCTGTAATGACGTTCCGATCCCTCATTTTCAGTGTCGACATGGGGTCCAGCTCGTTGGCGACGTTCTAATAATTCCGGCAGTGCTCGTGTTGAATCCGTCCATCCATGATTGATAAAGCGTGTTGGAAAGCCGATGAGAATATGAGGTGCTCGGTAGTAGGGTTTAATTTGGCTGGTGTATAAATGATCGGGCCGCGCGCCAGGGTATTTGAGCCGAACGGGATTGACCCAATTTATAAAGTCACTCGAGGTCATTGTCATTATGTTGCGGCGGTCATCCGGCCAGGAACGAAAATAGAGACGGTAGAGATCACTGGTGGAATCCCAAAAAGCCAGGTTTTGCGAATCGAAGTAAATACTTTTGACGGATGGTTCAAAGATCTTCATTTCGTTTTCTGAAATGATCTTTTTGTGAGTCATTGTCGTCCAATGAATGCCATCAGCCGACTTAAAAACCCTTAATCCTTCAAAATCACCGGATACGCGTACACCTTTGTAAAGTGCGTCCGGTGGTACTTCTGGGTTTGTGTCTTTAAACACCGCGGAATGTCCTGCGTCGACAGCATTGAGAAATATCGGACCAATACTGTTCCCGTTTAGACCTTGAGTGTCTTTGTTGGCAGTACTGTCTAAATCCTCATGAGCCGGGGTGACGGAGGGAGTTGCAACGGTGATTATCGAAGTGTCGCTATTAATATGAACTCCAGTATTCGTTGTAATCTGGACCCAGAAGTTTGTGCTCTGATTGAGAGGGCCGGTATTCAGTGTGTTGCTGGTTGCAGCTGCGATGGGCTTAGAGGTGTCACCAGGTTTGCCGATATACCATTGGTATTTCAGATCGTCACCGTCATAGTTAATGGTTATTATCACCGCTCTACCAGGTGGCACTTCCCAGTCGGTCTGGTAGTTGGCCCACATTATATTATTTTTCTTTGACCCATTGAACTCAATGAGGCCCAGCTCGGGTTTTCGCCAGTGTATACCGTCGTTACTTTCCGCGTAACAATAATATAAGGGGTGGGACATAGTTAATTTCCCATCGATGATTGTATAATTGTCCGCCATGTAGTACAAACGATAGCGATCGCCATCCTTAAATACGCTGTGGTAATTGCTGCTGTTGCCTTCCCAGAGTTCATCGTGCACAATGGCCACCTTTTGCGGTGTGGGATGGTGTAAAATCATTTTGGCATCACCGGACATTTCATCGATTAAATAATCATCGACGAACAGCTCGAGCCGTGAACCAATATCAACTGGATCTTGTGCGAAGCTGGAAATGACAAGACAAGCAGATAGGATTATAGAGGAGATAGTTTTCATCATGTTGGAATGTGTGTTTTGTACTTACTTGTTTCAATCAATTAAAATGTTTCGTTCATTGCTTTTATCAGTGGGCCTACCCTCAAGATCCTAGTTAACTCCATGCCTCTCTCCCTTCAAAGGCTATATGTTCTCCTTTAATATACTTGGGAATGGGTTGATAGGTATTTATCCCTTCTATGGCATCACCGCGGAAGATGAAGGCGCACGGCCAATCCCTGGTAATATAGGTGGAAGTTGGGATGTACTGGATTGAACCCCCGCGTCTCCAGCGCTTACTGGAGTTGGGTTGAGAACCATGGAGGAGCAAAGGATGATGCACCGAGATGTCACCGGGAGCCAGTTCTATGTCGACTGCATTGTTTTCGTTGAGAGCAGATGGATTGACCTGATTGAGGATATAGTTCTCTGACTCTTTATCCGAAGAATGTTTTTGAAGTCCCAGCTGATGCGAACCGGGAATCATCCTTACACAACCATTTTCGCGTAATGATTCCGTGACCGCGAACCAGATAGTGATGACGTCCATCGGATCAAGCGGCCAGTAATTGCCGTCCTGATGCCATTGAACTCCTTTACCTTTTTCGGGTTGTTTGCATATGTAGTCGGCAGCAAATAAAGCGATATTGGGGCCGATCAGCGCTTCAGCTACATCCAAGAGATGGGCATCGCTCAAAAAACGGACCCAGAAAGGATCATGTGCAATCAGCCAGTGCCCGAGGCGTTCCGGTTCAAGTTCGGGGTTACGCCGCATAAGCCAGTCGATATGGTGATTCAATTCAGCCAATAGATCAGCACCTAGTACGTTGCGGACAATGGTAAACCCATTTCGGTTGTAATCTTGCGCCATACCCTGAAAATCAGGATAGGTATATGCATTCATGACGACCTTTCATAAGTGTTATTTTTACCTTGAAAAATAAATTAATAAATTAAAAAAGATGGATTTTTCGTTTAATAAAACCGACATAGAATTTTTTTATCAAAATGGATACATTAATTTAGGTAAACTTCTGGATAAAAATGAACTGGAAGATATCAGGAAGGTATTTGATCTTGATAGGGAGAAGAACCGAACACATTGGTATAATTTCCATATGCAAACAGTAAATTGTGATGCGCTTTTTACTTCTCCTAAATTTGATTCTATCATCAGACACCCTAAAATATTAGAAAGAATAGGTGAACTAATGGGAGATGAAATCTGTTTCTCTGAGATTTGTATTCGTCATATGGAACCCTACGAGGGTGATCTTCAGCAAAAATGGCATCGTGATCGTCCACATTTAGCCAATCATCCTCTTCGGATAAACTTTTTGCAAGTTATGGTCTATTTGACAGCTGTTGACGAAAATACTCATTGTTTTTCCCTATCACCTGAATCAGTTGACGAGGAAATTTTTGAAACAAAAGAACAGCTCGAGAGAAGAGGGGGAGTAGATCTATATGGAGAAGCTGGGACGGCAATTATATTCAACACCTCTGTATTGCATACCGCGACGATAAGAAACACGACTAGTGAGAGAAAGTCGATTCAGATTTACTATGGTCATCGCAGTAAACCTTATTTGAGTGAAGACTCGCTCATCCCATCCTGCTATTGGAAAAAACATACAGATCCTGAAGTCAAATCATTCTATAGTGTATTGAACAAAAAGACGATTGAATATCATAAACGAACAAACCGTAATTTATCATTTGAAAAAAAACTCGAGCTGTTGAGAGAGATTGATTGCGAAACCGGTAGACGTGTTAAAGAAGATAATAATTAGGTTTTTTTTATACTCAGGTTTCATCGTGTTCAGTGCGCCCGCCCGTCAGTTTTCGATCGAAACTGTGCCTCAGCAGTTTTTGTAATATATCCGGCAACTCTCCCTGCTTTGCTTTCAGCGCCCAAACAGGGGGGACGGCTCTTGGGGGTTGGACGAAACCTGTCAGATCATCCTGTTTTTTATAACAAAAAAGTGTGCACCATCGCGTTTTCCGTTCCGCGGCTTTTGGGGCTACCCCGTGGACTGCGTGTGAAAGGCAGCACACGATAGAGCCGGGAGGTAGAGAGAGTCGTTCAATTCGAAGGGGAACTCCCGTCACTGGATGAACTCGGTTTACCAGCCACTGCTGCTCCATCTCGTCGTCAGTTGTAAATCGGCAGTTCGCTGGATCGCGAAACAAATGACTACCTTTCACAATCTTTAACCCACCATCTTTCCCGGTCTCGAAACCCTCGGGATAACAGATTGTCAAGTTAGTGTTAGGTTGAGCGCGGTATTCCGTGAGGTCGGCGACACCACAGTTATCGCGTCCTGCACCGATCGGGTGGCTATGCCAGCTGCTGCCTGGATAACCGCCCGGGCGCGTGAGTAGCTGGTTGTGATCGAAATAAATAGTGTCGGACCCAAGACACATTCGCTGAAGCTGAAGCATCTGTGGATGAGTAAGAACATCTATCAGAAAGGGGACATGGCCCGCTGGAAAATATTCCGCAAATACACTGTGGACTCGAAGGGTGATGACTCCTGTCTCGTCATCCACCTGGGGGACTTGTTGGCTCCCCTCTATCGCATTCTCGATTTCAATCGCTGTCAGTGACTTGTCAGGGGGAGTCCGTCCGAGAGCCCGCCAGTCGATCTGTCTCCAGTCCGACTGAAGTAGCGTGTCATTGATATGCTGTCCGGCCTTTGCGGCTTTTACCCACACTTCCCTTGCTCGATCTGTCATCACGCCTTCCAGAACTGCGTATCCTTCCGAGAGAAATCGCTCGGGATCGAACTGTGACTCAATCGCTGAGAAATTAAAGATGTCTGCTCGTGCAGCTTCCATTGCTTCCCAGTCTTCAGGTCCCCATGTGACTGGTGTGTCAGTGCTATTCAGGAATGGTGGTCGTGTCGCCAGTGCCAAATTATCAATCGATCCCTCCACCATATCAGCGAGCTGAGGATCTTCGATTTCGGGCTGTAATAATAGGGCTGTCTCTCTTTTCATTTTAACACTAGCATTGCCAGTTAAAGTGGATTATGGGCAATCATTTTGATTTGCACTTTCATCTGAATATACATAAAAAAAAAACAACAACAACACTTGATTTATAAATGACCGTAGCAACCCAGTATAATTGCGATCAACTGATTGAAGAATTTAAAATCAACGGATTTATTGTTTTAGAAGACTTTATTTCAGATGACAAACTCGACCGGATTTACGAGGCGTGGATACCGATTAGAGACCGGGAAATTGAAAGACAAGGGGACGATCCCAACAGGGGTCCAAACCGTTATGCGGTCATTATTCCATTAGAACGTCCCTTTGTTGACCCAGATATTTTTGAACATCCGACCCTTGTAAAACTTTTCGAAAATGTGCTAGGTGAAGATTACATCTGTCAAAATTTTAATTCGAACGTACCGTTTCCCGGATCGGTCTATCAAAAATGGCATCGCGATGTGGAACTGATCTTTCCAGGATTGATGACACCGACAATTTCCGTCGCTATCAGGATACCCCTCGTCGATACAACGGAGGAAAATGGCAGTATCGAAGTGCTCCCATCCAGTCACTATATCGCTGATGAAGAGGTTTGTTATAAAGAAATCGATGGAAGAAAAGGGAAGTGGTTCGACCAGGTATTAGGGGAGGGCCCCAATCGCGTTGGCAGATACTACCCAATTCGTCTCAATGTGAAACGCGGAACTATTTGGCTCTATGATCCCCGTCTTTTTCACCGTGGAACACCTAACGTCTCTGACCATCCTCGCGATGAACTGAGTATTGGATTTAGTCGGCCCTGGTTTACTAGTAAAAAGATGCATGGCAACACCGATAATGACATACCTCGTGATCTCTGGGATAGTCTTTCTGATCACGCTCGACAGGTAATGCGCTTAAAAAATGTAATCTCTTAGTCAAAAGGTCAAAAGAGAAGCGTGCTGGGGAACAGCCATTGCCAGGGCTATGGCTGTCAAGTAGCCCGCTCCACCTCTTCAATCTAATACAATGAAAGAAGAATACTCCCGTTTAACGGATCAGCAGATCCAACTGTTTGAAATATTTGGATTCTTAGTGCGGAGAAATGTGTTCAGCCGGGAGGAGATTCATAAGATAAACGAGGAGTTTTATAGTCGCCTTAGATCGCTTAAGGTAGAAGCAGATCCTAATAATGAACCTCTCACCAATAATAACTGGCCTAATCGTAATCCGCATACTCCATATATTGCCAGCTTGCTTGAAGATCCACGAATATACGTGCCCTCAGAGCAACTAGTCGGTGAGGATAGTGTTCCCATTCATTCCAATGCGAACAGCTATTCGATAAGTTCCTCATGGCATCCAGACACGGAAGATTCTCATTTATTAATAGTAAAAAACGTCATGTATCTCCAGCCGACTACCGGTGACCATGGCGCCTTGCGGCTCATTCCTGGTTCACATAGAAATCCCCTGCATGAAGATCTCCTGCGTATTGGACTGGATGCTGCATTTCGCAAGTTCACTAAACAGTCACCCAAGGAAATGGAGTTTGATCTATGCGGTGAAGATGTTGCGAGTTATATATTCAGTTCTCAGCCGGGTGATTTAATCATGTTTAACCAACGGACCTGGCATGCAGCATTTGGCGGCTATGAGGATCGCCGAACCTGTACTTTTAATTTCTATCAAAAACCCAAGTCGCCCGAAGAGAAAGCGTCAATGCGTAAACAGATAGAAGCGCTCCGATCCTGGACGAGTAAAAATAAAAAAATGCAGGAAAGGGTAGGGTCTCAATACGATCCCTGGTGGTTGGAAAATCCTGGAAATAACCCCAGGCGTGAACGCTGGATTAAATGGTTGGAAGAATGGGGCTTCGTTGAAGCTTTTAGAATTGAATCGTGAAACTGGCTGCTATTGTACGCCAAAGCTTGATTTGTATTTTGCCCATACTTCATCGGCAATAGGTGTGCTAGCGGCCCGAACATTGGCCTCCAACTGCTCGATATTGAGGCTGCCAATCGGATTGCCATGGATGCGCTCTTCCTTTATACAAAACTGGATAGCTAGCTGAAGAAGATCAACCCCCTCCTGCAGACACCACGCTCGAATCTGCCGTGCGGCATCGGCGTCCTGATCATTTTTATAACGTCCTTTTTCCCTTGCCTCATCGATATCGATACCGGTCAAAAGGCCACGCAAAATAGACCAGCCATTCATAATTCCAATATCAGCAGCGGTGGCTGCAGGTATAACATCCTGGTCTACGGTTTTACGTACGAGATTGTAGTCGTTGAAGCAAAGCAGGAGATCAATATCACCCGTCTCGATCGCTTTTAAGTGAAAATCATGGGGTCGCATGCCGTAGCCGACATGACGAACCAAGCCGCGTGATTTGAGTTCCAGCAATCCCGACAAAGTTCCGTTCTTAGCCAGGGTTGGGTCGATTTCCAGTGGGTCATGGATGAGTATCCCGTCAAAATAATCTGTGCCGAGTATTTCCAACTGGTCATCCACATCGCGGAAAACTTGCTCTGAAGAATAATCCGGTTCACCATCGCCATACATCCCCCATTGAGCCGAAGAGTGACAGCAAAGCCGCCCGGTAATAATCACATCCTCCCGCTTGATTTCTCTTAAAGCCAAACCTAGTTTTCGAAAAGAATCGCCATAACAACGGGAGCAATCAAAGTGATTAACTCCCAGGCTGATAGCATGTTTAATGAGAACGATGGCTTCACCATCGGAAACAGGGCCAAAGTAATCGCCAAAACCCTGAGTGCCAAAGGGGATGACGGGGATATCCAAATTTGTTTTACCAAGTCGTCGGCGGGGAAGTGGGAGAGAGGGCATGAGTAATGGCTCCTATGTGAGTAGTTGTTAGAAAGTTAAATTGTCAATCGGTCAGGCTTTTAAACACCAGTTTAAGCTATTGCGTAATATTGCCTGATAAGACGGGTGATGCCAAATATTCAGATTGTGACCAGGTGTCAGAACGCAGACCCGCCCTTTGCCTTCCGTTCGCGTCCAGCCAGCTGGTTGTCTACCGTGTTCAGAACTGGTGTGCAGGAAGAGGTCAACTTTTGGGTCGTTCATCTCCATCTGATAATGTTCGTCTTTGAGTGTGAAGGGGGCGGATCCCGCCGTTAGAGGGTGCTCTTCCTCTACTTCTACGGTAACAGGACATTGGGGGGGATGACCGATAAAAATACCTCCCATCAATTTACAGAGCGATGGGGTCTCTTCGTATAGGGCTGTTCCCGAATGAAGAAACAGGACACTATTACCCTGGGTCACGTAATTGACAAACGATTGTCCAATCGTCTCATTGGCCCAAGGATTGGAGTCAGAGCCTGAGGTGTTGTTGGCTTTAGAAAAGATGGTGAGAGGAAATTTGTTCATCCACTCGGCCGACCATTGACTGGGGTCTTCGTTCCATTCAAATGCATAATCGCTATCACCTAAGCCATCCAATCCATCACGGGTAAGAGCAGCAGGGTGAGCAAAATCATCACAGATTACCAGGATGCGCATAATGCATATCTCATTGATCATGGATGAGTTATTGTCAAATAATTTTATTATCACACTGTCAATTCGAGGGGACGGAATTCATCTATTTAATGTTGCCTGTTGTTTTGCTTCCGCAATAACTGGAGTTTTATAAAATCTTTTCCAATCTAACTTAAAGTAAGGAATGCCAATATGAAAGTGTACATCATCGGTGATAGTATTTCGATACAATATGGCCCCTTCCTGAATATGTGTCTTGACGGGTGCATGGAGTATTCGAGAAAGGAAGGTGAAGAGGAAGCTTTACTTAATCTTGACCATCCACAGGGTACAAACGGTGGCGACTCATCTATGGTTCTCTCATTTCTGAGAGCCAAGGTTGAGTCAGGTGGTATTGATGCCGATCTCCTCCTCATCAACAGTGGACTTCATGACATCAAGACAGATCCTGAAACTAGTAAAAAACAGGTTTCGAGTGACGCATACGCAAAAAATTTACACGCGATCGTAAATACTGTTGAAAGGATGAAACCAGCGTTATGCTGGATAAAGTCGACGCCCTGTGATGAAGCAGTGCACAATATTTTAGACTTGAAATTCCATCGCTTTTCTGCCGACTGCGACACATACAATCACATAGCTGATAAGATCATGAGGGAAGCTAATGTGCCATCGTTGGATCTACACAGCTTTACGAAGAATCTGGGGAGTGACTTATACTGCGATCATGTCCACTTTCACGAGCACATCCGAGAAAAGCAAGCATCCTTCATCGCTGGTTGGTTGATGGGCTATAAGGAAAAGTAATTGACTTAGCAAGCCCGACAAGGAGTTCGTTTAAGCATTCGATTTCACAAAGCCCCAATCTTTCAGCCAATTGATCCAGCGATTACGCCTGGGGTTATTATCCGGATTTTCCAACCACCAAGAATGATACTGTAATCCCCCAAATTTATGGGATTTGTCCGTTTCAGCCAGCTTCGCCACCTCTTTTCTCATCGACTCTATCTGTGCTGGTGTCTTTGGGTTGCGATAAAAATTAAAGTAGCAGAGGCGGCGATCTTTATAGCCATTATAGGCAGCATGCCAAATTAATTCGTTAAGGATAATTATATCACCCGGATTTGAACTAAAGATGTAGCAGGGTATATCATCACCGTTTAAACCAGATTTTTCTAGGTATTTGGATTTTTTTTGCCCTAGTTTTATATTCAATCCAATACGGAGAAGCTTTGCATGCATGGGGTCTTTGTGCGACCCTGGAATAACACGCAATGCGCCGCGGTTAGCGCTTGTCGGGTGCAGATACATGAGGTTTTTAACGATACATATCTGATGATCTTGCCTGTCCGGATGCCAACCTATCCCTTCATTATCACTGATGGTACCAGAATTGATAGGGATAGAATCATTACCTACCAGTTGTTCTGAGGGTACATAGATACGCGGGTCCTCAAGTAAGCTTGCAGTAAACTGAGTTTCCAGATTACGGTTGAACCAGGAATATGAATTCAGTTTTCTTCCAGAATCGCTTTCCTTCTGGGTGGAAGCAAGACGTCGATCGGCTTCTTTATTGATTTTGGCAATTTCTTCGGGACTGAATACATTTCTTCGGACCACGAATCCAAAAACATTGAAATATTGAATCTGCTCTTTCGTGAGTTTGTAGTTTTCCTGTATCATTAAAATTAAATCAAAAGTTAAAAGGGGTCCTCTCTATCTTTCATGATTTATGAATATTCGAGTCGATACTTTATTAAAAAAACTATTATTGCAATGATAGGTATGGTATCATTTATTTTGTAAAAAAATGGAGATAAGGTGATATGCATAAAGTAACACAGGAAGATAAATTTCTTTTTGATCTCCAGGGGTATCTGATCCTGAGGGGGGCAATCGAATCTGAATTGGTAAATAGTCTGGACTGGGCGGTAGTTGAAAATGAAGCGATTGAACATGATGAGAGTTGGGCGGAAGGATTATATGAAGGTCCACTAACGGAGCGATCCAAACATGGTAAACATTTGACCAAGGACACGGATATCAAAAACCAGGTACGCTTGAATGGGCTGCCACGACTTAACCCGATATTTGATTGTTTAATTGCCCATCCAGCAATTGTTCCTTATCTTGATGAATTCATGGATGACCCACAATTAGTCAATACTTGGTCGATTTCAAAATATGAAGGTATGATAGCCACAGGATGGCATCATGGCCTGAGCCCCTATGATTACTCGGTACGAGAAGAAAAGATTGTATCACCAATGATAAATGTTGTTACCATGTTAACACCGAATCATCCAGGTGATGGTTGCTTTGCAGTTTTGCCTGGCTCACACAAGAAAAATTTTTTCATGAAAGATTGCTGGAATGACTTTAGGTATAGTGGTCTTGATACACCGGGAGCTATTGAAATAACAGGGGACCCAGGAGATGTTATGATCTTCACTGAAGCACTCATCCACAGTGGTGCGAATAAAACGACTGCACGGCGGCGTACAACTTTGCAGTACAACCACGTTGACAGCAATCGATTATCTGCCGCGATGAGAGACCACCACAATACCCGGCATTTTTGGATGCCGACCTCCATTCGGAAGCGTTTCACGCCTGAACAATTGAAAATGACCAATTGGATGAACTACACCATTCCCGACCGTTCGATATACGGGGCTCAAGAGAGTAAAGTTGGTCAATAACGGGTAGTTATAACAAGCTCAAATATATAGTGATGAGCTAGGTGTAGATTTTTAAACTGTTTACCGCGTCACCATGAAACGTCATCCTCGATTGTTTGCAGCGGCTTAATTATTGTTGTCCCGGATTTTGAACCGCTCTTTATTTTTTCTCTTGGCTTCGGCCGACAAATCAGAAGTAGATAAATGTAGATCATTATGATAATGAAAAATCCTGCTGACCAATGTCACGAAGCTTCCAGCAGTCCCCCTCGCACCTGATAGCCACATCCTGTAGTATGCCTAAGATGCTTTGCTTTTCAGGTGTGATCCCATTCTTAAGTAGTGGAAGAATGTGCAAGACGATATCATCAAAATGTGGTAATTTACCTTGATTAGCCATTCTTCTGAGAATAGCTAAAAACGTTAGGATCAATATATCATAAGTGTTTGATATACATGGTGCCCGGAGAGGGGGTCGAACCCACACTCCCTTGCGGGAACTGGATTTTGAGTCCAGCGCGTCTGCCAATTCCGCCATCCGGGCGCACAATGAAAATCACTATATTGTGAAAGTGCGGTCTCGCAAATGCTTTTTAGTGGGTATTTTTATTGCCCCTCCTTTTGCTTCACTTTTGCGGCCTGCTGAGCACGCAAGCGCAGTGATTGCAGGTGTATAAAACCAGTAGCATCATCGGGATTATAACTACTAATTACACCTTCCATCGAAGCTATGTTAGGATCGTATAGTGATTGTGGGGATTTGCGACCGACTGTGATGATATTTCCCTTGTATAATTTTAAACGGACTGTGCCAGTAACGGTTTTCTGACTTTCATCGATAAGGGCTTGCAGTGCCTCGCGTTCAGGGGAATACCAAAACCCATTATAGATAAGTTCGGCGTACTTGGGGATCAAACCATCACGTAAGTGCATCAGCTCACGGTCCATAGTCAAACTTTCTACCTGTCGATGCCCGTGCATGAGAATAGTACCACCGGGAGTCTCATAAACACCCCGGCTTTTCATACCGACAAAACGGTTCTCCACAATATCAGTACGGCCGATACCGTGTTTGCCTCCGAGTTCATTCAAGGTCTTAAGAACAGCTGCTGGGTTTAATTCATTTCCGTTTATCGCGATACAATCACCTTTTACATAATCGAGTTCGACATATTCGGTTTCATCAGGAGCGTCCTCTGGTGCCACGGTTAGTTTAAACATACTCTTGTTGCAGGGTATAGTTGGATCAAACATCGGATCTTCAAGGATACCTGCTTCGTAAGAAATATGAAGGAGATTGCGATCCATGGAATAAGGTTTAGAGGTCGTGGCCTCGACATCAATTCCATGTTCCTGGCAATAGATAATCATTTCGCTTCGACCGGGGAAAGTCTGGCGAAAGGCCGGTATTCGCCAGGGAGCAATGACTTCCAGGTCGGGTGCTAATGAAGCATAAGTAAGTTCAAAGCGGCATTGGTCGTTACCCTTACCGGTCGCCCCATGAGCGAGGGTTGTCGCGTTTTCATCCCTCGCGACAGCTATCTGCGCCTTGGCAATGAGGGGGCGCGCAATTGAAGTTCCGAGAAAGTATTGGCCCTCGTAAATGGCGTTCCCGCGCAACATGGGGTAGATAAAATCACGCGCGAATTCTTCGATCAAATCAACGGTATGATGGGCTACAGCGCCCGTGGATTTCGCTTTTTCAGGGAGCCCCTCTAATTCCTCTTCTTGACCAATATTGGCGGCAAAAGTAACGACCTCAGCCTGGAATTGTTCTTTAATCCATTTGAGGATAACTGAAGTATCCAATCCTCCTGAGTATGCGATAACGACTTTCATGTTAAAATCCTATTTAAATTTTGCTGAAAATTATCGAGTTAGAATAATAAAAGATTAAGTTTTATCTGATTCTGCAAGTGATGAGAGTATGGCCTTTTGCATATGAAGACGATTTTCAGCCTGATCGATAACAATCGATTTTGGGTTGTGGTAAACTTCAGGTGAGACTTCCATCTCGAGATGGGCAGGGAGACAATGCATAAATAATGCATTTTCCTTTGCAGCATTGAGCAGATCCAATGTTACTTTATAGGGAGATAGTATTTCGGCCCGCATGGCTTCCTCATCCTCTTTTCCCATACTCACCCAGACATCAGTGTAGATGACGTCGGCATCCTCAACCGCTTTCTGGATATTGGTTGTGAATGTGTAAGGTTGAGCAATACCCGCTTTATCGAGGTAATTCTTGATTTCATCACCTGGAGCAAATGCCTCAGGACCAGCGAGTATGACATTCATTGAAAAGAGATGTCCTCCTAGGATCCAAGAATTGGCCATATTGCAGTTACAATCACCAACAAAAACAATCTTGCGGTCTTTGAGCGATGTGACATTGCAATCTTCAGACCAGCGTTCAGCTAAAGTGAAAGCATCACTAAATATCTGACAGGGATGAAGGAAATCTGTCAGTGCATTAACAACACTGATAGTGCCCTCATGTGCAAACTCTTCGATGATTTCGTGTTCGTAAGCGCGTATGACCAATCCATGGCAATAACGGGAGAGTATTTTTGCTGTGTCGGCTACAGACTCACCGCGACTGAGTTGCATCGTGTCCTTATCCAGATGAAGCGCATGACCGCCGAGTTCATTGATTCCGACCTCAAAGGAGACGCGTGTGCGCGTGCTGCTTTTATAGAAAAGCAACGCCCAGCTTTGATTATTTAATACCGAAGAGGATTTCTCTCCGCGGTGTTTTTTATATTTTTGAGCGAGTGAAAATATATCAGCTGCCTCGCTAATAGAAAAATCAGTCTCTTTTAAAAAATGCTTCATGACTCAATACAGATGCGTTAATAACGGAATCACTCCCGTTATTTTAATTCTTTTAATGTCTGTTCAAGAATATCCAATGCCGATTGTATCTCATTATCCGACACATTAAAAGGTGGATATATTCGTACTGTATTTGCTCCAGCAGGTACAGTGATTAATCCTTTTTCAAAAAGATTATTGATGAAGTCTGTAGGATCTTTTTTCATCCCTATGCCCAAGAGATAACCTTGGCCTCGCACTTCAGCAATATGCTGCTGGTATTCATCCGCAAGTTTACACAATGAGGCTTTGAGTTTATCACCGCTTTCAGCGACACGCTCTAAGAGGTTTTCTTTTTCCATGACTTCGAGAACGGAGAGAGCTGCAGTACAAGCCAGTGGATTTCCCCCATAAGTTGAACCATGAGTACCAGGTGTAAAAAGCCCGGCATATTTGTCTGCTATCCAGATAGCACCGATAGGAAATCCACCACCCAAGCCTTTAGCCATGGCAATGGCATCGGGAACTATACCCGCGTGCTCGTAGCCGAAAAAGCGTCCGGTTCGTCCGACACCGGTTTGCACTTCGTCGAGCATTAAGAGCAAATTATGTTCATCGCACAGTTTACGTATGCCTTGTAGGAATTCCGCGTTACAAGGGAGGACACCGCTTTCACCCTGGGTGGGTTCGAGGTAAATGGCCACAGTATGCTCGTCGATTTTTGAGGAAAAACTTTCGAGGTTATTAATTTCACCAAAGGAAAAACCATCGAGTAGGGGGCGAAACCCTTTCTGTATTTTTTCAAGGGGTGTTGCCGACATGCCCCCGAAGGTGCGACCGTGAAATGCATTTTCGGCTCCGATTATTTTATAGCTTTTTCCCTCCTCGCCCGCTTTATCTGTTCCATAGAGCCGCGCAAGTTTTATGAGAGTTTCATTTGCTTCTGCACCACTGTTACAGAAGAAGAATTTCCCCGGACCTGTATATTTTGCTAATTTTTCCGCTAGCTGTGGGGGTTGAGGGAATCGGTAGAGGTTCGTGCAGTGAATCAATTCCGTCGCCTGATCCTGAATACGTTTTACCCAATAGGGATGGCAATGACCGAGGCCGGTGACGGCAATACCGGTGCCAAAATCAAGGTATTCTTTTCCTGTGTCATCCCAGACCAAGGTGCCTTGTCCTTTGACCAAGGTAAATGGCGCTACGGGGTAATTACCCAGGATATATTTATCATAAAGGGTTGTAAGATTAGAGGTCTGCGTATTCATGGTTTTCTAGGATTGATTATTAATCTTGAACGATTTCTGTACCTATCCCCTGGTCGGTAAATATTTCAAGGAGAAGGCTGTGAGGCACGCGACCATCGACAAAGTGAACACGTCGAACACTGTTTTTAATGGCTTTTACCGCACTGTTTACTTTCGGTAACATTCCCGATCCAATGACGCCTCTAGCTTTGTAAGCGTTGACTTGATCGACTTTTAAGGTGGAAATCAGGGATTCGGGGTCATCTGGATTATTTAATAGGCCCGGTACTTCACAAAGATAAACAAGGCGCCGCGCGCGCAGGGCGGAAGCGACATGGGAAGCTGCGGTATCTGCATTAGTATTGTAAACACGGCCTTCTTTATCCAGAGCGATAGGAGAGATAATAGGTATATAACCTTCTTCGAGCGCCTTTTGAATTATTCTAGTTTTGACATTTTTTATTTCACCAACTTGACCGAGATTGAGAGGATTATTTGATTCATCCCGCGTCAATTTCTCACAAAGAAATATTTTATTTCCGATCATCGGGAGTGGGCGTCCAGCACTTTGCTGAATAATTTCAGCAATTTCGAGATTGATCTCATCATTGAGCGTCTTTTCGACAATCTTTATCGATTTATCATTATCCATAACCCGTAAACCCTTATTAAAAACAGGTTTGATACCGGCTTTTTCCATCGAACGGCTGATCGCTTTACCACCCCCATGAACGACTACAACATGGATTCCAACGGCGGCGAGAAAAACAATATCGGTAGCGACACGGCGACGCACATGAGGATCGGGGTCATCCATAAAACTACCCCCATATTTAATGACAAAAGTAGAACCTTTAAAGCGTTGGATGTAGGGCAACGCTTCGAGCAGGACGCGAGCTTTGGAAATGATGTCGACTTCGGTTATCATAAAGTTTTATTCGCTCTTGTTAAAATCAACATACTCTTCAGAGAGGTCGGTGCTCAATAAGCGGTAAGAGGCCTTGCCAAGGTTTAAATCCATAATTATAGAAAACCGTTTTTTACTCACGATTTCCTTCCACCGACTTTTATTTTTTAAAAGACAACGTCCTTTCTTAATTACTGGTACCGAATGTTGTTTCGTTGTATCAGCGGGGGTTGCATAAGCGAGATCCAGCTTTTCCTCCTGAATCGATGCCCCCGAGTACCCGGCGGCATCAAGAATACGGCCCCAATTAGGATCACTACCGTACCACGAGGTTTTCACAAGGAGAGAATTTCCAATCGAACGGGCGATTTTATTCGCATCGGTTTTGTTTTTAGCTCCCTCCACGCAAAGCTCCACAACCTTAGTGATGCGTTCACCATCGGACACTATTTTATCGGCAAGGACGGCGCAGACATGACGCAACCCGAGAACGAAATTTTGAAACAAACTTGATTGCGTGGGTGATATTTTGATCCCGGATTCACCATTTGCGAGAAGGATCACCGTATCATTAGTGCTCATGTCACCATCCACTGTAATTGCGTTAAAAGATAATTCGACTACTTCAGCTAATATTTTCTGAAGCAGGGTTTTACTGATATCAGCATCGGTTGCAATAAATGCGAGCATAGTTGCCATATTCGGTTGAATCATACCTGCTCCTTTTGCTATCCCGCTGATTGTAATAAAATCAAGATCGCTCGCTTTGTCCACCGTATGTAAATGGGGTATTTTTACAGTAATCATTTTCTCCTTCGTATCTGAAGTGAGAATGGCTTTTGCAGTGTTAAGTCCATGTTCTTTGGTCGATCCTAAATTCGTGGCCGCATCTTTAATCCCCTTGCGAATTTTCTGCATGGGTAATTCTTCCCCGATGCGTCCTGTTGAACAGACAAAGAAAGTTTCCGAGGGTGTATTACAAGCGCTAGCGGCGCTAAACTGCATCGACCAGGCATCTTTCATTCCATTTTCACCGGTGCAGGCATTGGCATTTCCACTATTCACGACAACTCCATGAAATTGATTTTCCACACGTAGCAATTCCTGGCAGAGATTAACGGGGGCAGCTCTTACAGCATTTTTTGTGAAGACTCCTGCCGCAGTGCAGGGAGTGGGGGAAAAAATTAATGCTAGGTCAAGTCGGCCATCTTTTTTGTTACGTACATCACACGACGTACCGACCGATTGGAAACCAGGAACATCGGTGATACCGCTAGATTTTTTTTCTTCTATGAATGCACTCATGAGACAATTAGCTTATCCGAAAGCATTTATCTAAATCAATCCCTCATCTTCCGGAAAACCTAGGATTAGATTCATAATCTGGACAGCTTGTCCAGCAGCCCCTTTCATAAGGTTGTCCTCAGCGGAATGAATAATGAAGTTGTCCGTTCGTGGATCGTGTGTTGCTGATATGTCGATTCGATTCGTATGGAGGAGATCTGAGGTGTGTGGGGGGGTGCCCGAGGGGAGAATGGAGATGAATGGCTTTCCCCAGTAAGCTTTTTCCCAGGAAGCATAAATGTCTTGACTCTTATTATTGTTTGCAGGCGCGATAATCGTAGTGATGATACCGCGTATCATGGGAACAAGATGAGGCGTAAACTGGATCACGATATTTTTACCGGATGCTTCTGATAACTCTTGCTCGATTTCAGAGAGATGACGGTGTTTAGGCACACCGTAGGGTGTAGCATCTTCCGCACGTTCACAATAACTGTAATATTCCTCGGCTTTTTTACCTGCACCACTAATTCCGCTCAAGCTGTTAACAATAATCCCTTGATTTGAAATTACACCGTCACTGAGTAACGGAATAATCGGGATGAGGATACTTGTTGGATAACATCCAGGACATCCGATAATGGGAGCGTCTTTCCAAGAGCCATTATGAATCTCAGGAATGACATACTTAGAGCGGGAGAGAAGTTCGGGGTCGGGGTGGGGACAGCCGTAAAATTCCTCATAGCGTTGTGAGGTGTTGAGTCGAAAATCAGCACTGAGGTCTATTACTTTTTTCCCCGCATTGACAAGGGAACGGGCATATTCCACCGCCACGCCATGGGGTAGCGCTAAAAAGTATATATCGACATCTTTATTTTTAGCTAGCTTGGATGCATCTGAATCTGTGAATTCTAATTTTGGTAACTGACCACGCAGTGCAGGAATGGCATCTCCAATCGCAGAACCGGCAAGTTTACGAGAGGTGACGACGGTTAAATTTACACGTGGATGTCGCGCTAGCAATCGCACGAGCGTTTCACCAATATACCCTGATGCGCCTACAATTCCGATATTCATGATAAGTGACATTACCTGCAGTAAATTACTGCGGGCGTAGATTATTTAGATGAATTATTATAAAAACTTTCAATTAATATAGATTAGAATAAGAGCAAAGTGGATCAAAAAATAAACCCTCCACAGTAGCCATGACCGAGGAGGGTGTAAATAAATAGGGGCCCAATTCGGATAGACTATCTTTTAGAAAACTGAAATCTTTTTCTGGCGCCAGGTTGGCCTGATTTTTTACGTTCCTTTTCACGAGGATCTCGCTTCAGGAAACCTCCTTGTTTGAGGGGAATCCGCCAATCGGGGTTATGTTTTTCCAGGGCGCGTGCAAGGCCATGAGAAATAGCGCCAGCCTGTCCGGAAGGGCCACTGCCATGAACCTTGATCACGGCGTCAAATTGCTCACGCGCATCGACTGTAGTCAGTGGTGCGGTAGCTATTTTTGAAAGCGTTTCATGATAACAATAGTCATTGATATCGCGTTTATTAACCGTGATCTTTCCACTCCCGCCGGGAATGAGGCGTATACGCGCGGTTGCTGTTTTGCGACGCCCTGTAGCAAGTAAGATATTACTATTGTTGTCTGCACTCATGGTTCGAGATTCACGCTTCAAATATTATTGGCTGCTGTGCGTCATGCGGATGATTCGGTCCTGCGTAAATTTTAAGCTTTTTAAGCATCTGACGGGAAAGACGATTCCTAGGGAGCATACCTTTTACTGCATTTTCTATAATAAATGCAGGTTTATTTTTACGCATATCTTTCAATTTACGATGCTTTTCATTGCCGAAATAGCCTGTGTAAAACATGTAATCCTTTTGCTCTTCCTTGTTCCCACTAACCGCAACTTTTTCAGCATTAATAACAACGACAAAATCACCTGTATCAATATGAGGGGTATAAGTAGGCTTATTTCGGCCTCGCAGAATATTAGCAATTTTGACAGCGAGACGGCCGAGGATCTGTTCCTCGGCATCTACCAGATACCATTTTTTCTCCGTATCGTCAGTTTTTGCTAGAAAGCTTTTCATCGAATTAATGAGAAGCGGAAAGCTAGTCGGACTTCATCACTTGTCAACTGATAAATTAAATCCCTACGGCGTAGTGATCTGCAATTTTCATCCGTGGATGCGGTATTTGAATATTCGCAGTTTATTTTAAATTTGATTTATCTAAAAGAGAAACAGCCCACATCTGTTAAAAAATGTGGGCTGTAAGTTGGTAATTAGGAAAAACGTTATTTAGAAACCAGCCGAAAAAGTAGCTCCCCACCAGCAATTAGCATCGCGAGTATCATCCAGGGATGTGGCGCTCACACGCATGCCGATTGAGAAAGCAGCATTTTCATTAAAAGCATAACTCCAATCAAGGGATGCGCCATAATAGGCGTAATCGGCCCCGCTCCCGGTATCAAAAAAGACAGCAGCGATGTAAACACCAAAGTCGAGAGTACTATTCTCCATGGTATCGCTCAAAGGAATGCTGTGTCCGGCAGAACCCTGAATCGTAAATCCATTGAGGTCGACATCATAATAGAAATAGACGGAAGGTGCGAATGTTACATCTGCGGCAAATCCAGCGTAAAACTCTCTGGAGTAGGACTCAGACGCTGGATCTTCAGGAAACCAATAATAGGTAAATCCGACATCCGCGCTCAGCCAATCGGTCAGCCCGAATCCGTATCCTGTATAGAAATCAATTTCATTATTAAAACCGACGCCATCAACGATAGGTTCGTTTGCCCAAATGCCGGCATAAAAATCACCATAACTTATGTCTACAGCGGGTTGGAAGGATTCGTCAGCGAATTGCACCCCGCGAAATACATATTCTGACTCGTAGGCAAAAGTGGCCGACATGGCCAATTCCTGTGCTGAAAGCGTGCTTATACTCAAGAGTGAGGCTAAAACAATTATACTTAGTTTTCTTTTCATCATTTTTATTTATTGTAGTTTAGAAATATTTTTTGATTAATTGAGGTCACTCCTTATTAAGCGAGAAGTATGCCAATCACCATTATCATCCTGATTTTATCGATGACTGGATTTTTTTATGCATATTTCCAATAATTGGACATCCTTAAAGATAAATAAGGCTAAATTTGATCAGTAGGAATAATCGCTGTGCAACAAGCCTCATAAGAGAATCTTAACGATTTGTATGCTAGCTACATATAGGATAAGTGTGCACACGACTATGAACGCTTTTCAGCCCTGAGCAGGGTATTTTTCCGACAGGTTAAAGAATTTATTGCAAATACTGGTAGGTCCCTTAATCTCGCACTACAGTAGAAGTTGTCGGGAAAATAGCTCTTAAATGGATCTAAGCAATTTTAAAATAAAACAAAAATAACAAAGAAAGAGTAGATTAATCATGGGAGAGGCAAGAAGTAGCGTCGTAGAAAACCAAGCGAGTCAGCTTGATCAGCTCAAACAGTTCACAAAAATTGTAGCCGATACAGGAGCTTTTTCTGCGATAAAGCAGTATTCACCAGAAGACTCTACGACCAATCCCACCCTGATATATAATGCGGTAAAAAAAGATGAATATAAACATCTATTAGAAAAAGCAGTCATTGATAATAAAGATCTAAGCTCTGATCGTGAGCTACTTGTTAATAAAATTATTGATCATTTACTCATACTTTTTGGTCTCGAGATCTTAAATATAATTCCAGGCCGAGTTTCTACGGAGGTGGATGCCCGGCTTTCATTTGATGCCATGGGTACGATTGATAAGGCACATGAAATCATTCAACTCTACGAGGATAATGGCATTTCAAGGGAGCGGATCCTGATTAAAATAGCCTCAACCTGGGAGGGCACGCTAGCTGCGAGTAAGCTGGAGCATGAGGGCATTCACTGTAATATGACCCTCCTGTTTTCGCTTTCCCAGGCGGTAGCTTGTGCCGAAGCGGGGGCAACACTTATCTCCCCTTTTGTTGGTCGCATTCTCGATTGGTATAAAGCTGCAACGGGAAAGGATTATTCCAGTGCTGATGATCCCGGTGTGATGTCGGTTAAAGAAATCTACAATTACTTAAAAAAATATGATTATACGACTGAAGTGATGGGTGCCAGTTTTCGCAATGCCGATGAAATTGTTGAATTAGCAGGTTGTGATTTATTGACGATCAGTCCCGATCTCCTGGAGATCCTAATGGAGACTCAGGTGCCACTTGAAAGGAAGCTAAGCCCCGAATCTGCTCAGAAACAGGACTTGGAAAAAGTAATACTCGATGAAAATAAATTCCGCTGGTTACTCAATGAAGATGCTATGGCAACTGAGAAACTAGCTGATGGGATTAGGCGTTTTTCAGCCGATGCAGAAAATCTTGGGGCATTAATAAGAAAGAGACTTTAGAACAAAGTAGTGCTTGTTTTATTAATTATCTCTCTTCCTTTTATTAATTGATTCGCGGGTTATTTTTTAGCACGGACAAAAGGTATAATAAAAAGTCCTTTTACTGTCAGTTGTTCTGGTCGATCAGTCTCATCGAGACCATATTGAATCGTCCGGAGATGACCCTGTAGACGAAAAGAGCGGAACGCCCGGTCCCAAATCGAGAGAAGTGATGTGTAGTTGGAATTCATTTCGGAGGTTACGCGTGAATGGTGCACTTTATGCATGGCTGGAGTAGTAAAAAAAACCCGAAGGATTCGGTCATATTTTTCTGGAAATCCAATATTGGCATGATGGATTTGAGTGTTAGCAAACATTGTCATTTCATATAGAACCAATTCACCTAGGGTTATACCGGTGATTAGAAATACAGGTAGTCGGAGTAGTGAAGAGAGAATGATTTCTCCCAGATGAAAGCGATTTGCGGTTGTTACGTCCATCTGAGGATCAGAATGATGAACTTTATGAAAGATCCAGAGAAAGGGTAAGTAGTGATTAAAGCGGTGCCACCAGTAGGTCCAAAAATCGAGGAGTAGAATCGCGCCTGTAAAATGGATATAAGCTGGCAGAGAGGAGACATTTAGTAGACCAAAATTATGACGATCGGTCCACTCTATTGCTATTATCCAAAGGCTAACAAAAAGTACTATTACAGCAAAAATATTAATTATACCTAGCGTCAGGTTTCGGATGTCATGGATGAAACGTAGACGAAATCTCTTATGAAAAAAATCGATAAAGGGATTTGTGCTCTCCAGTAAAAGCAAAATGACTAATACTGCGATTGCTAGAGGTTGACGGTAATCAGTAATAACTGAATATAAGTTTTCCATTCATGAGGTAGAATTTTATGACAATATTATGGAGCTAGATTTCTTTAGCCAGTGATCATGGAACTGGTAGAAGCGAGTCTAGTCTGAATATTTCAATTATTATTGTTCTTATACTAACTCATTAGTTAATTGAATTATGTTATTATTTATAGTCCTGTTACAGCTAGAATGTTTTGTCATATGTAAAAAATATTTATAATGGTCGCTAGAATTAGCAAACAATTGCTTAGTGATTATATTGGGATTTGATTTAGGTGCCGATTCGGCACGTAAAAAACAGGGTAAGCTATTTGTCAAATTTCGCAACAAACAATCCGAATTGACAATTGCTCGCGGTAGCATGACACAAGAATGGTACGAAAATTATCGTGATCTGTTCACCCTTCGATTTAGTGACGGCCATGATCGCCCAAGCTCCGAAGGGTGTGTTTCGCAAGGCCACTCACCTTCTTAAACAAAAGAATAGAATGATTTAGTATAGATTATTAGCAAGAGTGCGTCTATTTGTTTGCCCTCAATCTACCTACCGTGGACGCCTGAATTCGAGATTGGGCAAGGGAGGAAAATTCATATGCGGTTCCTGCTGATACCAAAAAGCAACTGATGCAATATCGTCAGCGAGAGGCTGATATTTTCGGTTTGGCCACCAACCGAGTGCTTGTATCGTAACATGCAAATCTTTCTCATAACATATAGGATCCATAATATGCCAACGGTATAGACTCCACTTCGGAGGGCCATTTTCACCAGGGTGATTCAGAGTATTGCCAACGTATGCAGTACTGTAATTCTCCGGGAATCCATAACTGGCACAAAAATAATCTTCTGTCCCCGTGCCACAGATAGTCGGGAATTTTTTATCCCCATCTATAAAAAATTTAATTTCACCTTCACCGAACCAACCATCTGATAATTGTGTCCATGCGAGGAAGGTTCCGACATAGCGCCCCTGACCTGTAACGCCATCAAGAATTACATAATCAGGGTTTTTTCGGTCCGTAACTGCACGTCTCCATTGCGCATGGAAATAACCCGCTTCTTCGGGGACAAGGGCTTCAGCATAGGTTATCTGGTAGGCAATAATAGGAATTTCAAGATCAGAGTCATTGGTAAATGTTACTCTTGCGTGTTTGCGAAATGGCATCGGCCAATAACAATTAAGTGCAGAGGTTGGATTGACAATTACCGCGAGAGAATTGACTGGTGCAAATAAATCGTGGCCAACGGCGAAGAAATCTGTCAGAGGAACTTCAACGGATGGCATTTCCTCATGATCCCAGTAAAATCGCAAGACACAAGCTCGGCCTTGCCCACCCCATTTTTGATCGGTTACAATCCAGATATGCTGAATAGTTCCGGGGCCCTCAACGTCCATAAGGGTTATGGTCTCATGTGCTTTCGCATTCAAAAATGGTCTAACTTTCCACCCCTGACCGAGATCGGAAGCGTGGATGGAGTGTGGGAGATCAGGATCGGTGGGGTTGGGAATAGCCATCCCACCTTTACCTTTAGCCCCTGTGGGGTTTTCAGCTGATATAGATCGTGTCTTCATTTCTGTCAGCAGAGGCAACGAACCAAAACCTGGTATTAATCCCGAAAAGTTATCCATATTAAATATTTTTTGGTTGGAGGAGTGTCTTTAGTTAGAATTTATCGCGGCAGTCAAAGAATAATCAGGGATCATCCTACGTTTTTGAAAAAAGGATTGAAATACACTTTTTGCTAGTGGACCTGCTGTTCTTCCACCGGCATAGTTGTCATCGGGATCGATGCCCTGGACACAAACGGCAACAGCGATTTGTGGATCTTCAATAGGCGCAAATCCTATAAACCAGGCGACATCCAGGTTCTTGTTGTCAGCACGAAATTGAGCCGTTCCCGTTTTTCCTGCAATGCGCAGTCCTGGTATGCGTACTGATTTTGCCGTGCCTTTTTCTACGGCTAACTCCATCCCTTTAATGATAGTTTGGTATTGTTTATCACTTAAGGTGATTGCTTGCTCATGCAGATTTGACAACTTGGGTTGACGCTGAGTTTGAAACAGTAGCGTGGGTCGCGTGCGCATCTCTTTGCGGGAAAAAGAAGCGATAAATGCGGCCATTTGTAGTGGGGTGACGCGAAGATAGCCGTGACCGATAGCAATATTGGCGGTTTCACCAGCCGACCACCTGCCTAAAAGCCGGTTTTCTTTCCAGGCTGGATCAGGCACTATCATATGTTTGGTTTCAGTCTTTAATTCTATCCCCGTGGGTAGATCAAAGCCGAAGTTTTTTGCTTCATTACTGAGAAGATCAATTCCTGTAGCCAGACCGGCTTCGTAAAAATAAACATTACAACTATATTGAATTGCAGTGACCAAATCGATTTTGCCATGCCCGCTATATTTGTGACAATGGAAAGTTCTATTGCCTACACGCAAATAGCCGGGGCAGAAAAAAGTCGTATCGAATCCAATTTCATCTGCTCTAAACGCTGTAATTGCAGTGATTAATTTGAAAGCAGACGCTGGGGGATAAAGTCCTTGCGTTGCTCGATTTAACCAGGCTCCTTTAGCACGGATTTCATCGTCAACTTTATAAGAGAGGTAAGGGGATACATCATTTAAATTGAAGTCCGGTTTGCTTGCCAATGCATAGACTTCACCAGTTTTGGCGTCGAGTGCAACAATGGCACCTACTTTGTCTCCCAGCACTTTCTCGGCCTCTACCTGTAAGTCAATATCGATACTAAGTGTTAAGTCTTTTCCTTTAACGGGCAATTTTTGTTCAACAAGTTCATATTGAAAACCAGAGGGATCAACGATCCAGATTTCACCTCCACTTGTGCCTTGGAGTGTATTATCAAAACTACTCTCGACTCCCGTTCGACCTTTTTTCCCTTTGAAAGTAAAAGTTGTAAGGTTTTCACCGGGTACACCCTCTTCTGAAACTTCGAGTGTAGAGACGACAAACCCTAAAGCGTGTGCCGAGGCTGAATCATAAGGATAAAACCGGGAACTATCGGTATTAATCTGTATTGGTGATTCAATTGGTATATGTTCAACCAACTGAGCGTATTCCTCGAATCTTAAATCCGTAACTAATTTTAAGGGGAGGAGGAGGTTTTGATGGAAATGGCGTTCGATCTGATTTCTTGATACCTTCTTATTATCCCCAAGAACTTTATTTATCTTTTGCATGTACCTTTGAACGACATTTATGCGTGCCGTTATTTGAATCTCTTTGTTATCCACCTTTTGTTCTATTTTTCGATATTGACGGATTAGATTAATATACTCTTTTCGGAATTCTGGACGCAGCTCATTTAAATAGACGACGGCAGAGAATCGTGGACGATTTCCGACAAGCAGACGACCTTCGCGGTCAAAAATATTGCCTCGAGGACCAGGGAAAAGGATACGACGCATACTTTGCCTAACTTCCTGTTCCCGATAGTTACTGCTTTGAATTAACTGCCTGATCATTAACCCAAAAATGAGAATAACAAATAACAATGCGAACAGCGCATAAAAGAGCAAGATTCGTGGATTGTCATTTTTGTGAATTTCAAATTCCATTCGTCTTAAATATTAATGCTCTTAGTCGTTGATTGCTTCCCTGGTCATCTTAACACCTGATAATAACACAAACAATCGCTGCAATTTCAGAATGAGAGGCGCGATGAGAATCAATACCAGACCGGATAAAAATAAATCTGTTAAAAATCTTAACCAGTAATTTCCATTGGAAAAAAAGCTGCGGCTCATGATCAATGCAATGATGAGCATAGAAAAGCTATTAATAATAAATGCTATGAACATTACATGTGACTTATTTTCTTTCCTAAACCTGGTATTGAATTGTCGAATTAAAAAGTAACCCAGACTGTATATTATAAACAATGTTCCGAAGGGCAGAGGGATTAAGGCGTCGATGGTCAGGGCAATTATAGCGACAATGAGATAGCCGGGCCAAAATAGCATGTAGAGCCCAGGGAAAAGGAGGTAAAGGCTATCTAATGAAAGATGAATGGAGTATATTGAGAGGATATTGTTTAAAAGAACGACAATAATGTAGATCACAAGAGTTGTGAAGAATACAATTAAAATCTGTCTTTTTTCATTCATTATCTAAAACATCTTCACCAGTAATAGGGATGAAAACAGTAACTTCATTTAAACTGAGTAATTCCTTATTTAACTCTACCTGGCCCACCTGAAATAATCCATCACTACTGGGGCCGAGATTTCTAATGTGACCGATTGTCAATCCGTCAGGGAAGATGCGTCCAAGACGAGTCGTAACAATACGTCGCGGAATTGAGGCATCTACTGATACGTCTGGCTGGACATCTTTTATGTAACCATGAGGAATGGTTAAAATTCTATTTACACTACCATAATAGGTGACCGGTCGATTATCACCGTCAAATTGTGCGGCAATTCGGAATGTAGGGCTGCTTGCAAGTTCGACGACAGAAGTAAACTGACGTACTTCTTTAATGCGGCCAACGACACCTCCTGAATAGACCACGGCAGCGCCCTCAATAAGACCATAATTCTTCCCTTTGCGAATAAGTATTTGCTGCCACCATGAATTTAAATCACGACGCAGTACACGCGCTACTTCAAATCTGTACTCGGGGAGTGAAGGGAGCTGAAGAAGTTTTTCCAACCGAGATATCTCAGTCTCAAGCGCCTCATATTGTTGGTTGCGCAATTCATAGGCAGCATTTAAGCGAGCTAGGTCCTGACCGGCCTTGATAAGTTCGATCTTTGAGCGACTGCGGAGAGACCAGAAGTCTTGAAAGCTAGTTAAGTAAGAAATAGCCGTCCATGCCGGAGCTTGAAATTCAAAAAAACTGATACGGAGAAAAGATTTAACGACGGTAGGTACCAGCCACCAGAGAAACAGCGCAAATAATAGGACAATAAGTGGCTTACCGATGAAAGGTAGCTTTTTAGCCAAGAGAGAAGTTTGTTTGAGGTTAACTGGTCCGGTTTTTAAGCAACCAGCCGAGGTCCTGAAGAACGGTGCCAGTACCATTGGCAACAGCACTGAGGGGGTTTTCCGCGACGATCACGGGTATCCCTGTTCCCTGACTCAGCATATGATCTAATCCACGAATGAGGGAGCCACCTCCGCCGATAATAAAACCGCGATCGACAAGGTCTGCTGAAAGTTCAGGTGGGCATCGTTCGAGAGCGTTGAGCACGAGTTCTGTAATCAAGTTCAGAGTGTCTGTTAATGCGTCGCGAATTTCATTCGAAGTAATGTGAAGGGTTTTTGGCAAGCCGGCAACAGTATCTCTGCCCTTGACCTCATAATTAAGTTCTTCATTTAAAGGGGTCGCTGATCCAATACGAATTTTAATTTCTTCCGCAGTTCTATCACCGATCATCAGGTTATAAGACCTCCTTAAATAATTTATAATTGCGAGATCCATTTCATCACCTCCAACACGAATGCTTCTTGTGTATACGATACCGGATAATGAGATGATAGCAACTTCTGTCGTGCCACCTCCAATATCGACAATCATATTTGCCGTTGGTTCATCAATCGGTAACCCGACTCCAATTGCCGCTGCCATAGGCTCTTGTAAAAGGACAACTTTGCTTGCGCCAGCGTGAGTTGCAGATTCACGTACGGCGCGACGTTCCACTTCGGTAATTCCACTGGGCACCGCGATTACCACCCTCGGAGGCACAATTTTAAAATTACTATGAACCTTGGTGATAAAGTAGCGTAACATCGCCTCAGTGATTTCAAAATTGGCGATGACACCGTCTCTCAGTGGTCGGATAACGCTTATATTATCGGGCGTTCGCCCAAGCATTCTCTTGGCCTCATTCCCGACTGCGACGACATCATGTGTCTCCGTGCGTATAGCAACGACACTAGGTTCACTCAAGACAATGCCTTTGTCTTTAACGAAAACTAGCGTATTAGCAGTTCCCAGGTCTATTCCAATATCGTTGGAAAAGAAGCTGACTACTCGTTTTAAAGTGTGAGTATTCACCATTGGAGCTATCTTAAATAGAAATGTTCTCTATACTAATATTACAAATGTCAAAAACATAATTTATTAATTGATAGGTTTTTGCGAGGCTTGTTCTATTTAATTTACTTTAATATGAGGTCTTGGCAGTGGTTATATCTCTAATAAAATAGATTGTGTATACTTTTAATGAATAAGGATTATATTCTATTTATTGCGAATGCGTATTAAAACAATTTTTCACATTAAGCTGAAATGAGATGGCTGCTTTATCAGAAACGACAGCGATTGAATTAATGTCACAAAGTTACAGCATCATTAGTGATTTGGGAGTGGTACTTGTAGGGGTTGCTATAGCCGCCCTCATCTTTCACAAATTGCGCCAACCGTTAGTGTTTGGTTATGTGTTAATAGGTCTTCTCCTCAACCCAAATTTATTTGGCGATAATCTGATTCAAAGAACGGATACCATACACGCTCTTGGGGAGTTAGGAATAGTATTTTTACTTTTTAACATTGGCTTAGAATTTGACTTAAGGCGCCTTCAACGCGTCCTTGGTCCAGCTACGTTTGCAGTTATTTTACAAACTGTGAGTATGATGATTTTGGGAATGCTAATTGCTCCAACCTTGGGGTGGGATACGACGCACGCAATATTTCTTGGGAGTCTATTAGCAATTAGTTCTTCCATGGTAACCTTTAGGACTTTGCGTGATCAAGGTCGGACTAAGCATCCCCATGCTCAATTAGCAATAGGTATACTTATCCTGGAAGATATTGTAGGTGTAGCTATTCTCGTTTTACTCACCGGAGTCGCAGTGAAAGGGCACTTTGCCTGGGCATCCGTTTGGCAAGTTACTTTTTTTATCGGAGTCTTTGTTTTTGTCGTCTTTTTTTTGGGAAAACTAGTTGCGCCTCCGCTCCTTAATTTAATTTACCGAATTGGAAATATTGAAATGATCACGCTATTTACGGTAGGCATTATTTTTGGAATTAGCGTTCTCGCTCAAGTATTTCATTTCTCTGTAGCCCTCGGTGCATTTCTTGCCGGGTCAATTTTTTCTCAATCTGCTTACGTTGAAGAAATTGAAAATTCGACTCGGCCTATGTACGATGTTTTTTGCGCGATATTTTTTGTTTCTATAGGATTACTGATAGACCTTTCACTATTGGTTGAAAATTTTGGTTGGATTATTTTATTATCTCTCCTTGTCATAATAGGCAAAATAACAAGCTGCTGGCTTGGGTTATTTATTGCGGGTCAACCATCCAGGAACAGTTTTCAAGCGGCTATGGTTAAGTGTCAAATTGCGGAATTCAGTTTCATCATTGCAGGATTAGGACAGCAGCTTGGGGTCACTGATCAAAAGTTGACGACCACAGCAGTCGGTGTAGCCCTTATCACAATTCTATTAACTCCAATACTAAGTTCTCACTCAGAAAAAATTCATAAAACTATAGCTCGAGGAGCACCAGAACCAGTCAGGATCATCGGCCAATTTTATCATAATTTGCTCGAAACATTATTTTCCGTAATCGGAAAGAATACTCTATTGCGACTGATAAATAGACCGGTGCGTCAAATTTCCATATATTTTTTTTTACTGAATGGCGTAGTTTTAATAAGTTATTTTATTGCACGCTACGTTCAAGTGCAAGCCACATGGGGGTCTTATAAGATTTTAGTATACAGTGGTATTTGGGTATTGGCCGCTTTATTAATGCTACCACCTCTGGTAGCTATTATTCGTAATTTAAATGTGATTGTTATGCTCGTGACAGAAGCTGCTTTTGGAGTAGGATCAACAAGTAAGACTTTTCAAGGTCGGCTGCGAAATATTTTTAATAATCTAATTTTGCTTTTGGTTTTAGTCTTTTCGGGAGGTATATATTTCTCGGCTGCGGCACGTTATTTCCCGAGCGGGTTAGCGCTTTTCCTCTTCCTGGGGCTGATTTTCACCATTGGTATTATTCAGTGGCGGTTAATGATTACCCTGAATTCCAAGATCGAAATTCTTTTCATGAAAAATCTTAACCAACGTTCACATGATCTTGGGGAAAAACGTCGCGAGACTGTAATGAGAGAAATTTCGAGCAAATATCCATGGCCTGTTCACCTCAAGGATGTGACGGTAAAAAAAGGAACAATCGCCAGTGGCCGTCGGATTATGGATTTGGATCTACGCAGACAGACAGGTTGCACAATCATTGCATTGGGCCGAGATGGTAATCATATCTTTGATCCCAGTCCTGATGCCCCCCTTTTTAATGGCGATCAACTCCTTCTTTTAGGCAGCGAAAAACAGACAAAACAAGCAATGAGTTACATTTCAACAAAAGTATCAGGTGATACCTCCATCCCCTTTACCACCTTTCGTATCGAACAGATTTATTTAAATCGAGGATCAGAACTTGAAGGTAATACACTTGCTGGTGCAAATTTGCGACGCCGTTACGGGATTAATGTGGTCGGATTGCAACGTGGTGCTACACGCAGTACTTCACCAGCCGCCGATGAAATACTACAAGCTGGGGATGTTCTCCTAGTTGTCGGTGCTCCAGATGCATTAAAAGATTTTCAGAAGCGGAGTAATCCTAACCCGCCATAGTGGAACTATTATTTGCTAACTGAGATATAGATTATTAGTTTAAGAGCTAAAGTGAAAGAGGATAAGATGGCAACTGAGACAATATGCGGGATTTGGATTGACCGAACGGGTGAAGTTCATCTTTCAGTACGCTTGGATAATAATAAACGTAAAGAAATTGTCCACCCGTGGTCGCCCTTTGCCTGGACTGATTCTCTTCCCTTGTCCGGTAAAGCCAGCGAAGAAAGGCTGGGAACTGATGCACCGTTCAAACATTTGCTAAGTTTCGAATCAACAGATGATTTTCGCGAGATAACTCAGAATTCCCAAAGAAGTTTCGAGGCTGAAATAATCAGGCCTTTCGAAAGCCAATATCTTCTGTCACAAAAAGAACGCCTTTACACCGAGATGGGTTTTAGTGATCTTCGCCGTTGCCAGTGCGATATCGAAACCGCTTGTTCAGTATCTGGGGGATTTAGCAACCCGAAGCGAAAAGAAGATCGCATTCTGGCCATCGGCATGCACTTCAGTGGAGAGAAGGAGGGCCGTATTATAACTCTCGATGAGATGAGTAACGATGCCGAGCGTGAATTATTGCTATCGTTCAACAGAATTCTGGAAGAGGAAGATCCAGATGTGATCGAGGGACATAATATCCACAATTTTGATTTTCAATATCTCCAAGAAAGAAGCAAACGGTTTAAAGTCTCCTGTGCGTGGGGACGATTTAATAAAAAAGCAAGCTTTCGTAGTAGCCGTTTACGTGTAGCTGAACGTTGGGTAGATTTTACAAGATGCGATATTCCAGGTCGTGCTATTTTTGATTCTTACCTCGCTATTCAATTATTTGATCTTACAACACGAGATTTAATTTCATATCGACTTAAAGACGTAGCGATATACCTGGGAATTACCAATGCTGATGGAAGCAACCGAATCTATATTCCTGGTGACAAAATCCAGAATGCTTATTTTGAGGATCGAAAGACATTTCTTGCATATCTACTTGATGATCTCCGTGAGACGCGTGGGATTGCAGATTTGCTGCTCCCCACTTATTTTGCGCAAACACAAATTTTTCCGATGACTTTACAGGAAATACTTCTCCGTGGCACAGCGCGCAAAGTAGATCTCCTCTTATTAGAAAAATATTACCATGCACGGCGAAGTCTTCCTAGCATTCCTGAAGTAAGTAGTTTTGAGGGTGGTTATACGCGAAGCTTTAAAACAGGAGTATTTTCTCATGTGCTGCATTTTGACGTCGCTTCACTTTATCCGAGTCTTCTCATCCTTATGGATCGTAATCCGACTAATGATTCACTTGGTGTTTTTGTGCCATTGCTTAAAGAATTGAGAGAATATCGTTTGAAGTACAAGGAATTAGCGCTAAACACTGAAAATGTTGAACTACGTAAAGAATATACAGCTCGGCAAAATAGTTTTAAGATACTTATAAATTCTTTTTATGGTTACTTGGGCTTTTATGGTGCACGATTTGCCGACAGTGATCTCGCGGGTGAAGTCACCCTCCGAGGTAGAGAAATATTGCAGCAGTTGATTAATGAATTCACGAGACTAGGATGTGAAGTCCTGGAAGCGGATACTGATGGTATATATCTCTCTTCACAAAAATATTTTAACACCGCAGAAAGTTTACTTGAACAAGTAACTTTCCTTTTACCTGAAGGGTTGGATTTGGAATATGATGGCCGCTACGACGCCATGTTCTGTTATAAATCAAAAAATTATGCTCTCTATGATGGAACGAAAGTGACAATTAGAGGTTCCGCACTGCGATCGCGAGGTATCGAACCCTATCTTAAATCATTGACAGACCAACTCATCCGCTTTCTTCTTGGTGTCGAAAAGGAAGCACCATTGATACGCGCCGAAACCTTGCGTGCTGAAATTGAAAGTGGTCAGATAGATATATCTTGTATTGCTAAATCAGAATACCTGAGCCAACAACCTGAAGCCTATAAAAAGGCCGTGACCCAAAGCAAAAAACCACGACGGGCATCACTCGAAGTCGCCTTGCAAACTGATCCTATGCCTAAAATGGGTGAACGCATAACTTATTACATTCTTCCAAAAGAAAAGGGTGTGACTTCTGACTGGCAGCGCGCTCGTAATATCACCGAATTTGATTTCCAGCAATTTCCTTACGATCCAAAGTATTACACCAAGAAAATTGATGCGTGGATCAAACGTTATAATGAATTTCTGGAGACTGAAAAAAATAAAAACTAATTTTTTATCACCTATTGATTTATAATTAAAGTCCTTGCATGAATTGAAAGATCTTATCGGAATTACCGGGAAGATTTTCATGTTTGAAATCGGGATATATTGTCATCTCTTTAGGAGATTTAATTTTATTATAGGCCGCAAACTGTGTTGATGGAGGGCAAATTTCATCCATAAGCCCAGTTCCCATAAGCACTTTGGCCTCGATTCTTGGAGCTAAGTGTTGCACGTCTATATAGCCGAGTCGCGTGAAAATTTCATCTTCACGCTTATGCAGGGGATCAAATAAACGGAAATAAAGCCTTAACTCTTCATAAGCTACATTAGCTAAATCCATTTGCCAGACTCTTTTATAATCCGATAAAAAAGGAAAATCTGGTGCAGCTAATTTTATTCTTGGCTCCAGCGCGGCACAGGCGAGGGTAAGTCCGCCTCCTTGCGATCCTCCCTTCGCTCCAACACGATTTTCATCTACGTCGTCCATAGCCATGACAATTCCAGCAAGCTGAGCCGTATCTAAAAAAATATTTCTGAATAATAAGGCGTCAGGATGATCATCAATACCTCGAATGATATGACCACGATGAGTTGTGCCTTTTACTTTAGCACTGTCTTCTGAGCCCCCCCCTTGGCCACGACAATCCATGGCTGCGACAGTATAACCCATCGCGACATAACCCAGTTTATTATACCAATCACCGACGTTACCTGAATAACCATGAAAGGTTATAACGGCTGGATGTTTGTCCTTTGCCTGCGTGGGGCGAAGCAGTTGTGCATGAACCCTGGCCCCCCCAGTGCCATTAAAATACAGATGGTAGCAATCGGCATAAGAAACTTCAAAATCACTTTTTATAAGCTCATATTCACCTTTTAAAGATTTCATTTCAGAGAGAGCCCGATCCCAATAACTATCAAAATCATCCGGTCGAGGATTAATTCCCTGGTATTCATTCAATTCTTTCAGCGGCATATCAATAAGCGGCATTTTTATTTCTCCTTTAATATATTGTAATGAAAATGTGCGGAGCTTTAAACATCTCTAAACCTGGTAGAGTGGCTCCAACCCTTCGGCAAAACGTTCAACGTTTTCTTTTAATGCAGCTATGCGTCTTTTATATGTCCCTATGGTTACATCAGCAATATGCGGAGTAGTAATTACATTGGGTAGCTTAAAAAGAGGGGAGTTGGGAGCAGGTGGTTCAGGATCAAATACATCTAAATCTGCTCCCGCGATACTTTTACGTTTTGCTGGATTTGCTTCGTGAAGCAACCCAGTTTATTATAGCTTTTTTATTATTATCATATTTCCAAACAACTCGGAGGAACTCTGCAGGATGGACATCATTAGCCTTAAAAAAACGCCGATCACCTCCGCAGTCGTACATCGTGTCAGGATCTAGTTCACCGCGTAATTTGGATTTTGCTTTTTCTATGATTCGGGGCAGCCAGACAATCCCTCTTATTTTCTTTTCTTTGGGTGGAAGATTATCCTGAACAAGCTGATGACTGGAGAATTTCCCCTTTTGCTTTTCGAGGAAATAGGAGCGACGAACATCATGGATCATCGCCATAGTGGTAAAATCAGGTTCGCCATCATGGACGTAATCTTCTGCGAAATCATATATCTCTTGAGAGGTAGCCCCTATTGAATGGAGAAAGGCCTGTTCTGTTTTAGTAAAGTAGGTATTGGCACCTCGTTTTTTATTTTTGTAGAGATTTACAGCTTTTCCCCATATTTTGTTTAATTTCTTTTGATAGTCATAATGTTTCATTTTTAGCTTTTTTTGAAGATCGAATATATATTTTTAGAGCAAAAATAATTAAAGAATAAGTTTCAAGCTAGAATACTGATTATGGTCTGAAATCACATTGTGAGATTGAAACCTCATACCGCGGTAAGCGTAATCTTAAATAGATTTCAGTTTAAACGATACGGAAATCTATTTGCCTTTTAAAGCGGTTAACCCGATCTACTTTCACTTTAACTTTCTGGCCAAGAGTAAACTTTTTTCTTCTCCGTCGGCCAATTAGCGCAGTGCCGTCAGGGCTTAGCGCGTAGAGGTCATCTCGCAGGGTTGATACGTGGATGAGGCCAAATGCCATAGAGGGGGTAAGTTCAACAAACATGCCGTGATTCTTTAGATCAACAATAATTGCATCAAAGACGCTTTTCTTTTTTTTCTTTAATTCCCGGTGAAAAAATTCGAGGAGTTTTACTTTAACGGAATTGCGTTCAGCTTCGGTACTATTCTGTTCTGTTAGCGATAGGAGGAGCGATAATTTTATTAAGTGTTGCTTGGAATAACTTAAAGGACTCTTTTTGGGTGCTGTTTTTTGTCCCTCGTGAGCCATGAAGGAGTCGAGAATGCGATGCACGATTAAATCAGAATAGCGACGAATCGGTGAAGTGAAGTGAGTGTAGTCATTCATGTTCAATCCAAAATGACCATCGGGATCGGCACGATAACAGGCTTGTTTGAGGCTGCGTAGAAATTGAATGCGTAAATTGTGACCTTGAGGATGCTCTTTTAATTTAGTTATCAAAGAGACAATTTCTTTTCGATGAATAAGATTTCCCGTTACAAGACCAAAAGTCGCGAGGGTTTCCCGTAGTTCGTTTAATTTTTCAGGATCAGGCTTGTCATGTACGCGATAGATAAGAGGAAGGCCATATTTTTTTAAGGATTTCGCCACTGCTTCGTTAGCAGCGAGCATAAATTCTTCGATTAGCTGATGGCTTTCATCGTATTCGATACTTTCAATACGATCGGCATATCCCTCTTTATCTACAAATATTTTAACTTCTGGCATATCGAGATCCAGGCTTCCGTGCTTAAAACGTCGTGCGCGTAATACCTTGGTGATCTTCCATAGTTTTCGTACCGATGATTGAATTACCTTTAGTTCATCATCCGTCAGATCAGACAAAGGCCGTCCGGTAGATCCGGTTTGATGGGAAGGCGGAAGAGGTACATTTCGGATCGCGTTTAGCTGATCTTCTTTTAACAAAGCAAATGCCTGTTGATAAGTTAATCTTTTATCACTGCAGATAATGCTATTTGAAAATCTCGTTTTAACAAGACTCCCATTACTTGAAAAAGTGAGGAAGATAGCTTTGGTTAGTCGGTCTTTGCCTTCAACTAAACTGCAAATACCATTGGATAGGGCAGGGGGAAGCATCGGAATAACCTCACCGACAAGATAGGTTGAATTTCCACGGCGTTGAGCCTCCTTATCTAGTTGACTATCTTGTTTTACATAAGCATTGACATCGGCTATGTGGATGCCGATACGCGTTTCATTATTTGGAAGACATTCCAAAGACAAGGCATCATCAAAGTCTTTTGCATCTTCAGGGTCTATGGTGAGGGTTGTAATTTTACGCATATCTAACCTGTCCTTTCTCTGTCCGGGAATTACTTTACCAGGAATCTTTTCAGCTTCACGCATAACAGCGGGTGGAAATACAGGATCGAGATCGTAAAGTCGCAGGATGGCTTTATGTTCTGCACTGGGTTCATGGGATTGACCGAGTACTTCAATTATTTCTCCCTCGGGATTTAAGTGGCGTTGAGTCCACTCAGCTAAACGGACAACTACTTTATCATTCACTCTTGGAATCGGTTTAATGCCAGAACTTAGGGGATCTGGGACGAGAATATCAGATGTAATTCTCGGGTCATCCGGTATTATAAAATGATTGAGAGGGCTACGTTTCAGCGTTCCGGTAATAGATTCGTTTTGCCGCTCAAGGATGCGAATGACTTGGCAAACTTCAGCTGTCTCTGGTCGTACATTTCGCGTTTTATATTTTCTTCGGTTTTGTGGTTGTCTACGTTTTGTAAGCTTTTTTCGGGCAAGGACACGATCTCGGTGCATTGCCACACCTGTATCTTCTGCTCGAATATTAATGGGTTTTTTTTCAGAATCTGGGGTGGGGACTAAGACAGCAGCACCGTTTTGTCGAAAATGGATAATACCAGCTATGAGGTCTGCATCTGCCGGCATACAGAGTTGATCTTTTTTAATTTTGACAATTACGCCCTGCCGTAATAGCTTTTCAATCTCCTGGAATAATTTTGTACGGCGGCGGCCTTTGATCATTAATTGATCAGCGATTTTATTGGCCGATTGGGGGACATACTCCGGCTCACTCATTAATCGCGTAATAATTTCAATGTTCTCCATATTGTAAATAATTGCCTCTGGCAACTTATAAGACTTGTTGTTGTGTTCTATTGTATCTTGTCAAATTAGCAACTAAATCAAATTGGTGAATCAGACGCTTCTCTCGTTTGAAAAGAAGAAGTTGCACAAGGGAAATATCCTTAATCGGACTAATGCTTTTACTCTGATTTAATCTCGAATAACGAATATTTGGAGCAGGATATTTAAATTATGAAAATTAGCAATGGCAGTCTACTCATTCCCAGGATCCGGGTTGACTGGATTAATTTCTAGTATTCGAGCACCAAGATTTAGATCCTTTAAAATATTTTTTGTCGTAATCTTATCCGTATAATGGACGAGAAGACCCTCATCATTTGGGTTGTCATTAACAAGATTTTCGTACCACTCGATATGACCATCAAGATAGACAATATGACCGCCTACCCCTTCCCATGGAGAATCGATATCACAATAACCATTATTGTTTAGTCCGCAGGGCCAGGCAAGAGGAGTCGTAGATTCAGGATTATGTGGACTAATTCCTGCAGTATGATTCCAAGCATAACCCATATTTATATAAGTATCTATATATTATAATCTTATAAATATTTAGGTTTGTGAATTTATGCATAAGTGACAATAAATTCGCCAATATCCAAGGATAAAGCTGGATGAAATTAATAAGCAAGCTATTTGAAATTAATTACTTTCTCCTGATAATTTAGGTAGGTCGGGGGGTAATCATTAACAGTGGAATGCCGTCAAATATATCCATTACCTTATATACGGCGGAGGTGAAAAATGAGGGGATTTGATGAGCTGAGGTAACTTATGCGAGCTCAACCAGGCCTTCTACCATATTGCGGATGCGAGGGTTTTTACTGTTGAGAAAATTTTCCTCAGGATGCAACGTGTACTCTGACCATCTTTTTAATGATTCGATATGCCTGTCAGTTGTCGGTCTATCTGCGAATTTAAAGGCAATATATCGCCGTTGATTTACCAACCGCCCATAGACAGCATGCATAATACTCTGGTTAAAAAAAACGATATCCCCGGGATTAGATTCAATGGCATAGCCTGGAATTTCCGGACCCTCTAAGACAAAAGGGTGGGGGTTGTCGGCCGTTTTCTCATGGCCCTGTTTGTCGTGGTAATGGTGGAGTGGTTGTAAACAGTCGTGATAAGGTGAACGCTGTGATCCCGGTATGACGCGCAACGCCCCGGTCTCTTTAGTTGTCGGATCGAGGTAGAGATGAACCTTGATACGCGTAAAAAATAATTCTTTTTTCCCAGGGCGGTCCGCATGCCACGCCGCAAAGGAGCGCCCTCGCTGACCCTCGGACCCCGACCAGATAAATCCCGGTTCGAGTAACTGCTTAATGGTCCCGTAGATACGGTCGTCTATCGCAAGTTCAGTCAGGCGGGGACTCATTTCGATAATAGACGAAACGGTTGTCACTCCTCTTTCAGCTGGAATCGGATTCTTTTCTCCAATCTCGATGAAACTTTCATACTCACGTGTGATGGCCGCCATCTCCGTCGATGAAAACGCCTGTTTGAAAAGAAGAAATCCAAACGTATTAAAATGCGCTACTTGTCCTTCAGTGATCATTTTATGAAGTTAAAAGCTGAGGAAGTTTATAAAAAGAGATAGACAGGATGTGAAATATCAAATCGTATTTAAAAACCTATAAAAATAAGTATGCAAACTTATATACTCATCAAATAAATCACCAAAATTTATCTAGAAAAACCAGCGATACAATTCGCAAGTTTTTCCATCTAGCTTATTCGATAGTGGCCGATACTCTGCTTTTCAATTTTTTTCCTTTATCATCATTAGATAAGTTAGAAATAGGTGCCTTCTTAGGCGATTATTGTCTATAACGAAGAGTCTGGCCACCGCACTCGCCAACACTACCCCATCTCAGAAGCTACAAAGTATTATCACCTTCCAATCAAAACGATTTCTAGAGGCAATTAAGCTTCAATATGAGATAGGGTGCTTTCGCACAGCACACAAGCATGGTACTATTAACGACACATTATTGGGCTCCCTAATAAGCGAGGGGGAATTTTTCACAGAGTGCAATGACCTCATTACGAACTTCTGAAATGACGTTTTCATTTTCTGGATCAGTGAGCACCCGGTGGATCCCATTGGCGATGACGCGCATCTCAGATTCTTGCATCCCACGGCTGGTTACGGCAGGGGAACCCAGTCGAATACCGCTGGTCTTAAATGGGCTGCGTGTTTCGCCAGGGACGGTATTTTTATTCGTCGTAAGGTGAGCTTTTTCTAGTGCCTTCTCGGCTTGTTTCCCCGTCATATTGGGAAACTTTGGCCGCAGATCCATAAGCACGAGGTGATTATCTGTCCCCCCACTTAGAATGAAATGGCCATTTTCAACTAACACCGCTGCCAGGACATTGGCATTGGCGATAACTTGAGACTGATATTTCTTAAATTCAGGTTTCAATGCTTCACCTAGGCAGATCGCCTTAGCAGCGATCACATGCATCAGTGGGCCCCCTTGAATTCCGGGAAATACTGCTGAATTTACGGCTTTGGCATAAGCTTCCTTGCAAATAATGAGTCCACCTCGTGGCCCCCGCAGTGTTTTATGCGTAGTTGTAGTCACAAAATCAGCATAAGGAACGGGTGAAGGGTGTAACCCAGTTGCGACTAAACCCGCGATATGTGCAATGTCTGCAAAGAGATAAGCACCATAATCGCGAGCAATTTTCCCAATGCATTTGAAATCAATAATTCGCGGGTATGCTGAAGCACCAACCGTGATCATTTTAGGTTTTTCGTGCGCGGCAATTTCTGACAGCTGCTCATAATCGATGCGCCCGTCCTTATCATTGACACCATAGTTTACGGTCTTATAAAGTTTGCCGCTAAAATTAGCAGAGTGACCGTGAGTTAGATGTCCGCCATCTACTAAACTCATTGTAAGAATCTTATCTCCAGGCTCGAGGACGGAAAAATAAACACCCATATTTGCCTGGCTTCCTGAGTGTGGTTGTACGTTAACATGTTCTCCTCCAAAAAGTTGAATTGCGCGATCAATGGCTAATTGTTCGACGATATCAACGTTTTCGCAGCCTCCATAATAACGTTTTCCGGGATAACCTTCAGCATATTTATTCGTCATCACAGACCCTGTTGCTTCCATTACGGCAGGAAGAGTAATGTTTTCTGAAGCAATAAGTTCTAAATAGTTATGCTGACGTTTTTTTTCCAGCGCGATAGCTTCGTAAACTTCAGGATCGAGTGTTTCCAGGTTTTCACTGTTTATCATGAGGTGTCAGTGATCATAGCGGTAGTTATCTTTTTTTATTGATTAGTATAAATATGTGGAAATAGAAAATTCTTTATTATCCCAATTTTGTCAATTTTGCATTCGGCAGATCTACACATTTAAATCTTCGGTAGATGGGATTATCGTCTAATCTTTCTCAGGCTTATGACTATTTTTAAGGTATTTAATAATATAGGGGATAGCTTCGACAATACTGTCACGGCAAGAGTTATAAACTGACAAATTGGTTCCGAAAGGATCTGAGATCTCCAGTTCCGTGGTTGAGGGAATGTGTTCACGAAAGAGTTGAATCGGAATTTTAAATTGAGGGAAGAGCTCCCGGAGATATTGACGGTGAGACTCGGTCATACAGAATACAACGATGGAATCCTCTATCAATTTATTAGTTATCTGACTACTTCGGTGGTCAGTTAGGTCTAAACCTACTTTTTTTAAAACGTTGATCGCATGAGTGGAAGCGCGACCTCCATTTGCCGCTGAAACACCAGCAGATATCACGCGATAGGTGCACCAAGGGTCATTTTCCGCACCCAAGGCGTGCTGCAGTAATTTTGCAGCCATAGGGCTGCGGCAGCTATTACCCGTACAGATACAAGTAATTAATGGTACTTTTCCAGCCATGGACGACTTAACATGATGATGGTGAGGTGATTAATTGTAAAGCTATAATGAAACTGAATAGGGTTACTGGCGGATATGTAGAATAGCTTGGGTTTTACTAGTGCATACTATTAAATTTAACAATCCCTCTCCTGGTTTTTGACTGATTGAGAGCTAATTAAACTAAACGCCGCAACTCCTTTGCTCCTATATCACGTCGAAAATAAACCGAAGGAAAGTGCACTTGTTCACAGTAGGCGTATGCATCGTGCGCTGCTGTCTCTAAGTCAATACCCAAGGCAGTGACACCTAATACGCGTCCACCATTGGTAAGGATTTTACCCTCATCACCCAATCTAGTCCCGGCATGAATAACATGAATATTTTCCGGAGTATTATTGGGGAAATCAATGATTTCTCCACTCGGGTAGGTTTCCGGGTAACCTTGGCTTGCCAACACGACAACACACGCGCTTTTATTTTTAAATTTAACGGCATCGGGCTCCAAAGTGTTAGTCGCGCAAGCGTAGATCAGCTTAATTGGATCTGTATCGATCAAGGGAAGTAAAACTTGTGTTTCAGGATCACCAAAACGGACATTAAATTCTATTACTTTTGGCCCCTTGTCAGTAATCATAATCCCGATATAGAGAGCTCCACGATATTCTATATCCTCATTCTTCAGTCCAGCAAGTGTAGGTTCAATAATGTCCTTATTAATTTGCAGCTGAATCTTATCTGTAACAACCGAGGCCGGCGCGTAAGCTCCCATTCCTCCAGTATTGAGACCGGTATCATTTTCACCAATACGCTTGTGGTCTTGGCTGGGTGGCAGTGCCAGATATCTCTCTCCTGAAACAATTATATGAATGGATGCTTCCTCTCCTTCTAAGTATTCTTCGATCACAATTTTTTTTCCGCTCGCACCAAATAATTCTCCAGAGAGCATCTTTTGAATACTGGATTCAGCATTTTTTTTATTATTGGGAATAATTACGCCTTTACCCGCCGCTAAGCCATCAGCTTTTATGACGATGGGAAATGAACTTTCTCTCAGGTAATCCAATGCTGGCTCCAATTGTGAAAAAGTTGCTGAATCTGCCGTGGGGATCGCGTATTTAGTAAGAAACTGTTTGGTAAATACCTTGCTTCCTTCCAAGCGAGCCGCTTTTTGGTTAGGGCCAAAGGCTTGTATATTTTCAGCCTGGAGCGCGTCTATGGCTCCCAGGCAAAGAGGGATTTCTGGTCCGACTATAACGAAATCAACCTGTTCTTCTTTTGATAGGTCAACAATACTTTTTACATCATTCACATCGACTGAACGGCAACTAGTGTCCATAGCAATGCCGCCATTTCCAGGTGCTGCAATAACGCTTTTTACCAATGGACTGGCTAAACAAGCACGGACCATTGCATGCTCTCTACCTCCTGAACCAATTATCAACACTTTCATATAGTTTATCTTTTGTTATTAGGCATTCATAGAAAGGCAAATTAATTGCAGGGTAAAGTTTTGAATTACAGCTTTTCAACAGTAAATATGTGACTGGCATTACGTGATCATTTAAATTTGTATTCATCATCTATAATTGAATTGTCTTATATTTCTTTATGACCTGATATTTATTTATGCGGATTTATTTTATGGGTATTTGCGGTACGGCAATGGGCAATACCGCAATTATGTTAAAAAGACTAGGTCATACAATTTACGGGGCAGATACAGGTGTCTACCCACCTATGTCGAATGTGCTGGCAGATGCAGGTATTGCGATCGTTGGTGGTTTTAACTCTAAGAATCTGGAAGATCTCGCACCCGATCTAGTCATAGTGGGTAATACTATTTCACGTGGAAACCCTGAAATAGAATGGCTACTCGAATCCAGACGATTTACGTTCACATCATTGCCAGCTCTGCTCCAGGATTTTCTCTTAAAAGATCGTTTTAACATTGTCGTTACCGGTACGCATGGAAAAACAACAACTAGCTCAATTGCTGCTTATCTCCTTGATAAAGCGGGGTCTGATCCAGGTTATCTTATTGGTGGTGTCCCATACGATCTGCCCACGGGGGCTTATGAAGGAAAAAAAGGCGGACCATTTGTCATAGAAGGAGATGAATACGATAGCGCATTATTTGATAAGCGGAGTAAATTTATACATTATTTACCCACTATCCTTGTTATCAATAATCTTGAATTTGATCACAGTGATATATTTCGAGATCTAGCTGATGTGAAGCGGAGCTTCAGTCATTTATTGCGCATTGTCCCCGCCAATGGCTATGTCCTAATTAATGGTGATGACGATAACATTGTCTCGCTTCTCCCTGTTCCCTGGACACATACCATCAAGGTAGGTGTTGGCGAGGAAAACGAATTACGAATCGGTGATTTTCAAGAGTCGCTAAATGAAACCCATTTTAATCTCTATTGGCGTGGAGAGCTCTGGGGTGTAGTCAATTGGAATCAACCGGGGCTCTTTAACGCGCGTAATGCAGCGATGGCTGCTTTAGCCGCAGGTTTAACATTACATCCTGATAACCCAACCATGCTATCACTTGGGGAGATCAATAATTTTAATGGCGTCAAACGGAGACAGGAATTACTAATCGATAATAAGAGGATTAAATTACTGGAAGATTTTGCTCATCATCCAACGGCAATTGAACAGACATTGGAATCTCTTCGCTGTCGCTACCCCGATCATAAAATTACCGTTGCATTTGAACCGCGTAGCAATACATCAAGATCCGATGTTTTTCAGCAAGAGTTCACCCATTCATTGCGTGTTGCTGATCAGGTATTGATTGGCGCTGTCCATGAGGGGCAAAAATTACATCCTGGCTCTAGACTCAATACTCCGCAACTCGCGGCTGAACTAAATAGTGATAATATTTCCGCTCAGGCATTTTCGAGTAATTTAGAGTTGTTGGAAACATTGTGGGAACTAACTATAAGAGCGATAGATCAAGACCAGGTTATAATTTTATTCACCAATGGTTCATTCGACGAAATTATTCCAAAATTAGTAAAACGAATTGAGAATATTTGAGCTTAAAAAGCGCAGACTGGTATCAGTTGATATTTTTAAATAGTATTTTCGAGTTTCGGTTACTCTCAAGAAGAGTTTGGAGGCAAAGTTTAGGTAAATCTTTTTTTGTGCCTTCAGAAAATCCGCATATTTCATAAAAAAATGAAAAACTTTGCGTGGTCAGGGCGATAATCTTTTTGCGGCCGAGACATATAGCTTGGCTACATGCGAAATCGACCATTTTTTTACCCGCGCCTTTTCCTTGATAAAAAGGAAGGACATAAACGGCGGCTAGTTCCATTAGCGCGTCATCAGGATAATCAACTAAACAGGAACATGCGACGATGCTTTCATCGATTACGAGGACATAAAAGGAATTAATTTCGTCCATAATTGAATCATGCGTCCGCGGTTTTAGAATCTCGTCTTTAGCAGCGGTTTTCGTAATGTTATAAATGATCTGAGCATCCGTGTCTACGGCTTTCCTGATCTGTTGATACTCATTACCATGAATCATTGTGCCGATCCCTCCACTGGAGAATACCTCAGTGAGGAGGCCATCATACAGTCGGCCGTCGATGATGTGAGCTCGCGGGATACCGCGCGCAATCGCTTTCACTGAATGATAAGTTTTACTTCGCATATCCTCATCAATTGACTGGGGATTTTCATCGCAGGTTTTTTGAATATCATCGAAAGTGATATTACGAATAAATATTCCGTTTATCGTAATCCCAGGGTGAAGAGATAGATAGATAAGTTTTGAGGCATTGAGGCCAATTGCCAATTCAGCTGCCAGGTCATCTGAATTTATATGTAGTGAATCACCAGATCGACTAAAAGCTATGGGCGAGAAAATAGGTAGAATAGCTTCTTTCAATTGATGACTGATGAAATCAATATCAATTTTATCAACTTTCCCTCGATTAATTTGATCCTCACCGCCTACGATACCCATTTCAGTGGCGCGAACGGTATTGCTGAGTGAATACTTTATCCCCTTTTGCGTGAGACCTTGGGTCGTGATATGGCTGACGTGAGCCGCTGCTCTTATAGCTAAGGCAAGGGATTCCCTATCGATTACCCCCTCTCCGTGAACATCGGATAGTGTCACGTTTTCTTTATTAGCTAATTTTTTGAGCTGTTCACCGATACCGAAAACGATTACAATCTTAATACTTAAATTTCGCAATACAGCGATATCCAGTAACAGATTATCAAAATTTTCGTTCTCAATAACACTGTCATCGATGGCAATAACGAAAATATGGTTTCGGAAGAGGGGGACATATTTTAATATGCCTCTTAAATCAACTGGTTTGATGTCTGAAATATATTAGCCTGTATTAAATATTTTCTATTGAGAAAAATGATGAAGCTATTCACTTGAAAAAATATAACCGTAAAGCTGTGGGCGATGGTGTGATCGAATGAACTAAATCTTCATACATGAAGGAAAATTATTAGCCCTTACCTTCAGAATAGCTAAAATCACCGAAATAGAATTATTCAGACTCACCGTAATCACCGAACGGCTTTTCAAAACGCCACAATGGATTCGTTCCCTGGCGTGAATGTTTTTTGGTAATTTGTTCCAGGCGTTGAGCGAGATCGCTCATTAAAAGCCAAGTGAGATGGGTGACGAGTGCGAATATTTTTATCGATACCCTGTGATAAGTAAACGACTCTGGAATCTGTTTCGGCTTTTACATTACAGCTGTGCTCTCGTCCTAAAATATCGCTCATTTCTCCAATAATTGTCCCTGGAAGCTTCAATTCCCTTACAACTTTTTCACCCTTAATTACATTTAATGTTTCTGCGTGCAGTATAAAAAACCCTTTTTCATCTTCACCCTCTTTTATGATCAGGTCGCCGGGCTTATAACTGATTACTTCACTCATAATGTAATATTAAATTGCAATGTGTCCTTGCTTTCAAGCATTCTGTTCACGAACAAGTTTTAAAGCTAAATAAGATTGCATTCAAGTCAATTGAGCGAGCATAAATCCAACAAAATATCTGACCTATTTGAAGAAAAGATTCAAGCATTTCTCGCTTATCTTGAATTAGAGAAAGGAATGTCTACGCATACGGTTGAAAATTATCATCGTGATTTGTTTCAATGCGCTGAGTATCTCACTACATTAAAAATCAATAACTGGCGGAATGTTGAGAGTGATCATGTGTCTTTATGGATAAGTACGTTATCACGAAAAAATTTTGCGGTCGCCAGTATTGCGCGTAAACTTTCAGCGGTCAGAATGATGGCGAGGTATTTAATTAAGGAAGGTTACTGTAAAGATGATATGACCGCTCTTATCACCGGACCTAAGGTTTCTCGCCGGCTGCCTGTAACCCTTACAGTCGAGGAAATAAATAAGCTTCTCCATGCACCTGATTCCAAGACACCCCAGGGCATACGTGACCACGCGATAATTGAATTATTTTACAGCAGTGGATTGCGAGTTTCTGAAATGTCGGCATTGGCATTGCATGAAGTGGATTTAGAAAATGAATACTTGAGGGTAACCGCGGGAAAAGGTGATAAGCAGCGAGTCGTTCCGATCGGAAGCAAAGCGCGGGAAGCGATAGAAGTCTATCTCACCACTTCACGTCCAAAATTAGTAAAACCCAAAACAGGGAGTGCGCTATTTATCAGTAATCGGGGTCAAGCAATTTCGCGCAAGACAGTTTGGGTGATGCTTAAGAATTACGCCGAAAAAGCGCATATCAAAAAGTCGGTGAAGCCCCATATTCTGCGTCATTCATTTGCTACGCACTTGCTAAGTGGTGGAGCAGATTTAAGAGCCATTCAAGAAATGCTTGGGCATGCTGATATTACTACTACGCAGATTTATACGGCAGTAGAAAAAAAACGTCTCATAGAACAGCATGAAGAGTTTCATCCTCGTAAGGATCGAACCGCTTAAACCGTTGTTCTCGATGGTGGGAAAAGAAAACGTATAGTCATGGGCTACTCTTATCGACTCAACAGGCTCATGAGGAAAACGACACAGACGGATATGCTCATAATAATGAGTGATAAAATGACGGCTTGACTTAATTCTCCAGATTCTACGGCAAAAAATATCGCAATAGGCACAGTCTGAGTTTGACCGGGAATATTTCCAGCAATCATTAGTGTGGCACCGAATTCCCCCAATGCTCTCATGAAACTCAACACGATTGCCGCTGCCATACTGGTCCAGCATAAGGGGATCATAACTACCCAGATGATTCTCCATTCGCTGAACCCAAATATTCGAGCGACATCAAGTAGATTGGGTTCGATTTGTAGAAAAGCCGCACGAACAGTTTGATACATGAGGGGGAAGGTAACTACTGTAGCGGCAATTACAGCTGCGGGCCAAGAAAAAATGATGGAGACTCCGATCGAGGAAAGCGCTTCCCCAATGGGGGATTGTCTCCCAAAGATCATCAGCAGACAAAGACCTATTACTGTTGGTGGTAGAGCGAGAGGAAAGAGGAGTATGCCATCGAGGATATCGAGGCCACGATGTTTATAGCGTAAACGCCACCGTGCAGTCAGCACACCTAAGACAAAAGTGATAGCAGTTGCCGCTGACGCAGTTTTTAATGAAAGCCACAGAGGTGTGAGATCGATCATTGTTAAAGGGCTTATTCAGTGAGCTGTGAGGTGAGCGCTTCCTCTGTGAGAAAACCATGATCTTGAAATAATTTCATGGAACTATCCTCTTTCACGAAATGCAAAAAAGTGTTCGCCAGTTCAGAATGAGGAGAGTTTTGAATAATCGCATAATAGTAATTTATTGGCCGATGCGTTGAGGGATCTACAGCAGCAATAATTTTGATATTTTTAGATTTTAGAGCATCTGTCTTATAGACAAACCCGGCCTCGATATTTTTACTTTCAACATAAGTAATTATCTGAAGCGCATTTTTTGCGAATACCAGTTTAGGTCGAAGAATTTCAAGGAGCTCCATTGAGCGAAGCGTATCCTTCGCATAACGTCCCACTGGGACAGAATTAAAGTGACCAACCGCTATCTTATCTATGCTCTGCCCACTCAAATCAGTAAAGTCATTTATCGTGGAATTGGTATTATGGGTAATCAGAACAATGCTATTAGCGAGAATAGATTGATGAGAATCCCTTTCAACTAAGCCTTTATTAAGTAAGGTTTCCATGTCATTCGAAGCAGCAGACATATAGATGTCGACGGGTGCTCCATTTTCGATCTGATGACGCAGAGAGCCGGAGCTCCCAAAGTTAAAGACTAGCTGGGTGTGGGGGTAGGTGAGATGGAATTGATTAGCAATATCCAGTAGAGGTGCCCGCAAGCTTATCGCAGCTGAGATTGTTAATACTTCTCTTTTAGCACATGAAACTATAGCAATCGTTAAAAAGGGTACGGTTAAACCGGTAATCATTGCTAAAATGGACTTCGATATCATTTATCGTTTGCGTAATTGATTTTTCGCTCGCGATATTTCCAGCAGTTCATCCTAGTAATGGCAATGGAAATTATATTTATGGGGACAGGTACTTCTCAAGGTGTTCCGATGATTGCCCATGATCACGATGGGATTGATCTTCAGAATCCAAAAAATTGGAGATCGAGAAGCAGTATTCATGTGATAATGGATGGGTGTCATATCCAGGTAGACGCTGCTCAGGAATTTAGGCTTCAATGCATAAAAAATAATATTCGGCAAATTGATAATTTTATTCTTACGCATAGTCACGCCGATCATATATTGGGAATGGATGATCTTCGTCGATTTTGCGATTTGCTGGGGGGCAATTCAATGCCGATATACAGTACTGAATTGGGACTCAGTAGGGTTCAAGAAATCTTCCCCTATGCAATAAGAGATAAACCTGAGTTTCGGGGGTACCCCGCTTTTCAATTAAAAGAAATACCAACGCTCCTGGAATTAGATGCCGGACGAATTTATACAACCTTACTGCCTCACGGTAGAATGCAAGTGCTGGGGCTCGTATTTGAAGAGCGCAGCAGTGGAAAAAAAATAGTGTATTATACTGACTGTAAAGTAGTAGGACCGGAGCAAAGAGAGCTCGCTCGCGGTGCCGATATTGTCATTCTTGATGCTTTACGACCCAATCCTCATCCCACACATATGTCTGTTGAGGAGGCTCTGGAAACGGCACTGGATATTGGTGCTCGCCAGACCTATTTTACACATATGACTTTTATGGTAGACCACGAAACATATAGCAGGCAACTCCCCCAAGGGGTTTTCCTGGCTTATGACGGTTTGCGGATTAGTCTCTAATTCGAGATAATTAATCCAAAGAAAGTGTAGACTGTAAAAGTTAACTAATGAGCCTATGCTTCTTTTCTTTGAGTCTTTTGGGTGGAAAATGATTCTTCAAATTCACCGATTGCACGATATTTCTGATACCTTTCCTCGATTAATTTGTCAGCAGATTTACCTTGTAATTCTTTTAAGTGTCTTCCAATTGCGGTACAAATAATTTTAGCTGCAGCTTGGTGATCGCAATGGGCTCCGCCATAGGGCTCTTCAATAATTTCATCGGCAATCCCCAGCTTAACTAATTCTTTAGCATTTAATTTTAATGATTCAGCTGCTTTTACTGATTGATCACGGTTGCGCCAAAGAATCGCGGCACAGGCTTCGGGTGGGCAGATTGAGTAATAGGCGTATTGTAAAACTAATATGCGGTCAGTGACGCCAATACCGAGCGCACCACCTGAGCTACCTTCACCAATGACGACTGAGATAAAAGGGACCTTCAATAGACTCATTTCACGCAGGTTAACTGCTATCGCTTCAGCTACGTGTCTTTCTTCAGAGCCGATACCGGCGTAGGCTGCCTTAGTATCAATCAAAGAAATGATCGGCATATTAAATTTTTCCGCCATCTTCATTAATCGTAATGCTTTACGATAACCTTCCGGTAATGGCATACCAAAATTACGCTCAAGATTTTCTTTTGTATCGCGACCTTTTTGCTGCGCAATAATCATAATCGCTTTACCTTTAAAAAAAGCAGCCCCACCAATGAGTGCTTTGTCATCACCAAATCTTCGATCGCCGTGAAATTCCTGGAAATCCGTAAAAATGGTATTTATATAATCCAACGCGTAAGGACGTTTGGGGTGTCGCGCGAGTTGAATAATTTGCCAGGAAGTCAGGTTAGAATAAATTTCACGCTTTGTCACATCGATCTTTTTTTCTATAGCCTCAATTTCACTCGATAAATCAAGGTTCTGTGCCATTGATTTACGTTTAAGTTCGTCAAGCTGCTTCTCTAAATCACGAAGCGGTTTTTCAAATTCTAGTGTAAATTGTGAATTTTCCATATTGAGGAGAGATTAAGAAATAGGACTCATTTATATTAAAAATATATGATAGTGAAATTTAACTACCATCGGAATATTTTATTCAGTATTATTTATTTTGAGGCGATTGTAATTCGTCTTTCCAGTTTAACATTCGCGCTTGTGCACCAAATTTTTCGGCGGTTGTTTTATCTCCGAGTTGCATCCATATACGAGAGAGACTGGTGTTAATATGAATATCTTTTGGGTTGAGCACATAGGCTTTTTCTGCAGCTTGCAATGCCCGATCAAAAATTTTATCCGAATAATAGACTTCCGCTAAAGCATGCCATGCTTCAAAGGATTGAGAATTAATATTAATTGCCTGTTCAAGCTTTTTAATGGCTTCCTCATTATCGCCTAGGGTAAAATCTAGCGTTGCGTCTTCAACGAGGGTCTGCACATCTTGATTACTCATCTTAGAACTAAACCTTGAGCATGCAATATTCTCAATCATTGACGAGCATATTTTTATTATTGATAGCTCTATGATGATAGGATCAGGTTATTTAATTATAGAATTTGCGTATTGTAATTTTTTTTAAAAAAAACGAAGTATTTTACTTTTAGATGTAAAATGTAAATAATAGATAGCTATAAATTAGAAAGAGTAAGGCAGGAGTTTAAAATTTATGGGTATATTGAAAGAGAATAAAATTTATGAAATTCGCCAATCTTCGATTCACAATAGAGGGGCGTTTGCAGTTCAGGATATTTCGGAAGGAACGCGTGTAATTGAATATATTGGTGATAAAATAACAAAGGCTGAATCTGAAAAACGCAGCATTCGAATGATTGAAGAAGCTAAAAAGACTGGTCGTGGTGCAGTTTATATTTTTGAACTTAATAAGCGCCATGATATAGATGGGAGCGTCAATTATAACATCGCTCGTTTTGTCAATCATTCATGCGATCCTAATTGTGAGACAGATATTATTCGTGGTCAGATATGGATAATTGCGCTCCGCGATATTAAGAAGGGTGAAGAACTTTCATATGACTATAGTTATGACCTGGATGACTTTCGCGATCATCCGTGTCGTTGCGGAAGTAATAAATGCGTGGGATACATCGTTAATCAAGAGCAATGGGGTAAATTAAAGAAAATCTTAACGAGTGAAAAAAAGAAAAAGAAGAAAGTGAAATAGAACAAGAATGCTCGATTAAAATTGGTTTTTTATGAATAGAAGCTCATCTTTGAAAAAGATATGACAATAATCTCATGGAATGTTAATGGGATACGTGCGGCGATAAAAAAGGGTTTTCTCGATTTTTTTAAAAAATCGAAACCCCATATACTTTGCCTGCAGGAAATTAAAGCATTAGCTGAGCAGGTGGAATTAGAATTACCCCCCAGATTTAAACAATATTGGAATTCAGCTGAAAAAAAAGGTTACTCAGGAACTGCCATTTTCAGCAAGATTGAACCCCAAGATGTAGTTTGCGGGATTGGGGTAAAAGAAGGTGATACTGAAGGGCGAGTTATAACTTTGGAATTCTCCGATTATTACCTCGTAAACGTATATACTCCAAACGCAAAAAATGATTTATCACGATTGAAATTTAGAGAAAAAATTTGGGATCCTGCTTTTCTTAAATATTTAAAGAAACTGGAGAAAAATAAACCAGTTGTTTTTTGTGGTGATTTAAACGTTGCTCATGAAGAAATAGACCTCGCTAACCCCCACAGCAATCGGCATAATGCAGGTTTTACCGACGAAGAACGGACAGGATTTAATAATATAGTCAATGCGGGATTTCTCGATACATTTCGTGAATTTGAACCAGGTCCCAATAATTATACCTGGTGGTCATATCGGACTAATGCCAGAGCAAGAAATATCGGTTGGCGCATTGATTATTTTGGCATCTCCCCTCTATTGAGACCGAGGTTGAAAAAAGCTTTTATTCAACCAGAAGTAATGGGGTCTGATCATTGCCCGGTCGGGATCGTATTAGAGTAATTAGTTAGTAGCTCAAATTAGATACTGCTTTATGTATGATTATCTGAAAGAGAATTGATGATATCTAATAATACCTGAATTTTGAAGGGTTTTACTATTTTTGCATCCACTAGATTGTTACTCACCATCCCGAGATGATTCTGAGCATCTAATCGTCCCTGACATGGCGATAATTTGTGTGTGTGAATCTAATTTAGGCATTTCAATAAATGTTTCTATTTCCTATTTTATAGGCATAATAACATCTATAAGTACCCTCATTTTTAAATAAAGTAATAGCTTCCTCACTATTTCCAGCTTCAAATACTAAATCATTAATCGATTCCAGAACTTTCTGTAAACTTTGGCGCAAGGTTACATCATCCTTTGCGATAAGTATCTTCCTCATAAGTGGAATTGAAACATTGATCCTCTATTATCAATCGATGACTGAACGCTGATAGCTGAGACAGCTAATTATTATCGAAATGTTTATATTCAAAGAAAAAAGGTTGATAGGCGCGAGCTGTGACTCGCTTACGTTCCTTCATTGGGACTTGAAATTTCCATTCTTTTATTGCGGTCAGTGCGGCAACTGCAAAATAATCATTCGATGAAGATTTTATTCCAGCGGCTTTGACTTTGCCTTGCGTATCAATAAAAAATTCTACCAGGACTTGCCCACTTGCTTCAACTTCCCACATTTCCAAAGGATAAATGGGTGATATTGATTTACTAATTTTTGGCTGCTGGTCCAATTCATTGATGTCGCTTACCATAATCAGTGATCTATTTATCGTTTTATTTTTGAACATCGCCTCATCAATAATTGATGCATCGACGACACCACCACCACCATTTTCTAAGGTATAGCTTGCTTTAACAAATACCCGACTCGCGTAGGCTTCGCCATTGACAATTCTAGGAGAAAATTCCCATCTCTTTATCGCTTTGATCGTTGATCGTGCAAAAGCGGGGTGTGAGGCAGCAAATTTGATAAACTCATTCTGAAGACCTTTATTGTCGACGATGAACACAATGATTGCAAATCCTTCAGTTACTCCTGTTTTTGCAACGTTTGCAGGTAAGGTTGGTTTAACTGCTTTGAGTACCTGTAAATCTTGATTAAGACTTTTATCCTCGTTGCTATTCCCGAGGAGAGGAGGGTGAAAATAAAGAAAAATCAGATTAATAAGGCAGTAAAAATGGATTAACTTAACTAAGGATTTCATTACTATAATCAGCTTATATTATATGACTAAATGCATTTATTTCAAAATATTTTAGAGAAATATTTTCTAAAATAGAAATAAAGTAATTCTCATTAATGGCTCTTGATCAATCGATAGATTCTATTGTGATATTTAGAATAACAGTCCCCTTGGTCCTGCTTATTTGTTCGTTAGTCTTAATCTTTTCTCTTCCTGTCATAGCAGCTATGAGTAAGAAATACAGTATTCAGATCATTGACCTGAGGGTGAAGAGCTGTATATCATAAGCGACCGCTTAAATATCGAAGAACTCAAGGCACGAGGAAAGAGAGGAATGGCGGATTAGACTCTAATTAAAATAATACTTGTTAATCTAGAGGGAACATTTATTCATCCCAAAAGACCTAAGTAGTCAATTCTATTATAATGGGACACCTACAATACTACATCGCTACCATTTTCATTTTCACATTAACCAATGCGTTAGCCCAGAGTACAATCCCAACTGTAATTCAGCCAATAGCGGATATTACTGACCCAGCGACCAATGAGCCGATAGTTATTAATTTAAGGGAAGTCTTTGAAATACCGGGGGTTGAAGAACCAATAGTGCAATTTGAAACGAGTCTCGGCTCATTCAATATGGAGCTATTTGCTTCGGCAGCTCCAGTTACAGTTAATAATTTCCTCAATTATGTAGATGATGGTGATTACACGGACACAGTAATTCATTTTTCTGAAACACAATTCTTTGGTATTATTCAAGGTGGTACTTATACGGTAATCCCAATCCCTTTTGATCCCATACCGACAGATCCTCCTATTGTAAACGAAGCCGGACTTCTACATAATAGAGGAACGATTGCAACGACAGTTAATAGTGGTAATCCCAATAGTGCCACGAGTGGTTGGCATATCAATATATTTGATAATGGGGATTTTTTCCCTAATAATACTGTATTTGGTGAAGTGATTGGAGCTGGGATAGGCGTAATTAATGAGATCTCTCTCCTCGATGTTACATTTTTAAGTGGCGACGTAATACCCAGGCTTCCAATCATAAATTTTACGGGAGGAGCATTGACCACCGATAATTTTGTCTTCGTGCGTTCAATAATTCGCATTCCGCTATACCCTGAAGAAACAAGAGAAATTGCGGTTATGAGTTATGAAATTGATAATAATAATCCTAAATTAGTTACGGCCTCACTTAATGGATCGATTTTAAAGCTCTATCGAAATCCCGACCAGACAGGGACAGCTGAGTTTACGGTGCGTGCGGTAGATTCAGATGATATTATGACCGAAAGCTCTTTTCGTGTGACTTACAACTCTCTTGCTACCGCGCCATTAGGTATCGTTCTTGAAGGAAGTGGCAATATAGTTGGTGAGAATATTGTACATCCAAGTGGAAATATTTTTGATCAAGTATTAATGAGCGGCGAGCGCATTAAATTAAGAGCGAAGCCTAATCAAATTACGCGCGTTTCATTTTTGGATGAAGATGAAGATATCGTTCAGGTAGAGTTTTCAGGTACCGGAATAGTGTCCGTTGATTTAGATCCCGCAACGTTTTCTCCTCCTGCACCACCCGTTAAATATAATCAACCGACCATAAATTATGTCAAAGGTCGGCCCATATTACGCGTCGAAGGATCGGATGAAAGTACTTTTCTAAGTATTTTCACAGTGGGCAAGATCAATGCGGTTAACCAAGCATTATTTCCCGAGGGAGTAGTTTATGATGCTGAAGCGGATGTTACTTTAGTGGAAGTGATCAACTCGACGGACATTGGAGGCATGCAATTGTCAAATGTTTCATTTGCTGGAAGTGAGGGCAGAATTGGTGTTGATGCGCGAAAAGTAAGGATAGCGACACGACTAACAGTAGGAGATATTGATGCGAGTGAACTCGCAATCCCTCATTTATTATTTGCACCGGGTTCGTTTACGGTAAATGTGCCAAATTCAGGAATGCGTATTACTGGCGGGGACCTGATTCAAAGTAATGGATTGCAAGCGATTTTAGTAGCTGAAGACGACATAACAGATACTGGATTTACGACATTGATCGCACAAAATAATTTCAAATCAGACGAGACTCCGCAACCAACACAAAATATAGATGTGGTTTTTGCGAATGAAGATGGCACTATCATTCCCATTACTATCGTAGAAACTACGATAGAATAATCTCAATATTCCTAGATAAGAACAAATGCGGTAGCCTACCGTTATTAGAAGAAATAGAGGATATCATTTCAGCGAAAATTTTGCAGTAATTCTTTTCATTGCTGAGTGATTGGAGATTTGTGATAAAGCTTTTATTAGCAAACTCTTACCAGGTTCTATACGCGGCCATGGCGATGCACCTGAAGGATGGGGGAGGGGAATAATATCGATTCTGTGGTTATTATATTGGGTATTAAAACTATGACCTATGATGTCAGCCAATGCTGAGCATTTCATAAATTGGGTAATAGCTAATTTACCCACAGGGATAACTAATTCCGGTTTAAGAATGCTAAATTCTGATTTCAGCCAATTGGCACAATTAGCGATTTCCTCTGTGTCAGGTACGCGATCGCCACCCTTCTTTTTTTTACCGGGATAACATCTGCATACTGCGGCTATATATATATGCTTGCGAAATTGCTCTTCATTTAATCCGCAGGAATTTTCGAACCATTGAAATAACATTTTTCCCGCAGTCCAAGCAAAGGGTCTCATCAATAGAGGTTCTCTCGCACCTGGCGCCTGTCCAACGAGTATTATTTTACTGACTACAGTTGGACTAGTCACTACGGGTTTATGCATCTTAGGGCAGAAGTTACATGCCTGTAATCGTTTAAGATGCTGTTCTAATTCGAGTTCTGATAGATGTTTCAAAATAAAAGTTATTTACCGTGCTCAATAATCTCCATTGACAGAACATAAAATGCCTGTAAATCAATCATAAGTTAATGATATATGAGACAATAGAGCAAAACAAAGATTGCTATTTAAGTCTCTATATATTTAATTTTGGATAGTTCTATCCGATCTGGTTTTCACTCCGATTTAAATAAATCTTCTGTATATAAATGAAATTAAATATCCCCTTTGATAGAATCAATTGGACAACGAGTAGTTTTCTCATTGGATCCGCAATTATTTCGCTCACTGCAGTACCCATGTATCTCTGGCATTATGGTATGGATTGGTTCCAGCTTGCTTTATTTCTGTTCTATTTTATTTCCACTGGCTTAAGCATTACCCTGGGATATCATAGGCTTTTTGCTCATTTATCTTTTAAGGCCAGTTGGGTAGTAAAACTATATACGCTTGTTTTTGGAGCAGCAGCCTTTCAAGAATCTGCTCTCGAATGGGTTTCTGATCATCGTAATCATCACAAACATGTTGATCACGATTATGATCCCTACAATATTAACAAGGGATTTTTTCATGCGCATATTGGCTGGCTCCTTTTTAGGCTTCAGCATGATCAACCAACAGACAATGTTGGCGATTTAAAAAATGATCCGCTTGTCATGTGGCAGCACCGCTGGTGGCTTCTGATAGGTACTTTAGCCGGGTACATACTGCCCGCAATTTTAGGCTATCTATATGGAGGATCACAAGCGGCTTTGGGTGCATTTCTAATTGCGGGTGTTGGAAGAGAGTTTTTTGTTCAGCATATGACATTTCTGATAAACTCCTTCTGTCATTACATCGGGAAACGACCCTACTCAAGTAAATGTAGCGCACGTGATAGTAGTTTTATTGCGTTATTTACTTTTGGAGAGGGGTATCACAATTTCCATCATGAATTTCAGCAGGATTATCGAAATGGAGTGAAAAACTGGCATTTTGACCCCACTAAATGGTCGATCTGGTCATTGGAAAAGATCGGATTAGCGACAAATCTTAGGAAAGCATCCAGAGAAAAAATATTATTGGCCGAGCTCGAAGAAATGAAAAATCTTGTCGATAAAAGAATTGAGACCTGTCAGATTCATTTGACTGATAGTACGCGTCAGATTTTGCAGCAATCGGTCGATTATCTTCAGGATATTTCTTTAAAATTGTCACAGAGATACAAGGAAGTACAAAATGCGGTAGAGCAGAAGATCGAACTTTCCCGGGAGACACTATCTGAATGGCGGCGGGAAATTAATGAAGCAAAACAATACTTAAAAAGCCTCCACTCAACAGAATTTTATATTCAAGCTTCGACCTGAGCTCTTTTTATTGAGAGAACTGGGGGGCTAGGGAAAACCAGGATCAGATGTTAAGTGGTCAATATATCGCTTAAAGTTTATTTATATAAAAGAACCATCCTGCATGTGTAATATGTAGTCACACTTTTGTGCTAAATCGACATTGTGAGTTGCTAGAAGAATTGCATGCCCTTTCTCACGGGAAATTCGCTGAAGAATATCAAATATTCGATTCGAATTTTTTAGATCGAGATTCCCTGTTGGTTCATCTGCCAATATGAGAGAAGGAGAATTGGCAAGAGCACGAGCAATGGCAACGCGCTGCTGTTCACCTCCGGATAGTTGATGAGCCAGCCGGTCTGTTTTATCTTCTAATCCAACTTCTGCGAGTAACTTTTGTGCCTGGGCTATCATTTCGGGTAAAGGTAGTTTCCGCTGTTTGAGCATCGGTAAAATGACATTCTCGGTGACATTGAACTCAGGAAGTAAAAAGTGAAATTGAAAGATGAAGCCTATGAAATCATTTCGCGCTTGTGTACGCTCTCGGTCTGAGGCATTCGTCATCGATTTTCCCTTGAGAACAATTTCTCCCGCTTCTGGTCGATCGAGCAAACCCGCAAGAAATAAAAATGTACTTTTACCACATCCAGACGGCCCAACAACAGCACAAACTTTTGCCGGACGCAGTGTGATATTCAGGCCCCGCAGAATAGATATTTTATTGCCGTTTGTGCTCAGGCTATGTTGGATCCCGGTGCATTGTAAAACCGGCTCTTCTTTATACTTACGATCAATCATTGGCCCGCCCCCCGAATAATAACAGCAGGCTCTAAATGGGAAGCTTTACGAGCAGGGATATAGCTGGCTATCAGCACTACAATTAGAGCCGTTAAAGCGGCTGCAGCGTAATGCCAGATACTCCAGTTAACGATAAAATGATCGGTTGTGAATATGCCGCTGATACCAATGGGTAGAGCGGAAACCGCATAGGTCATACTTGCACCCAAAATTAGACCAAAGACCGTGCCTATCAAATATATAATCAAGCCTTGGATAATGAATATCAAGCCAATATCATTTCGGGAGTATCCAATTGATCTAAGGATCGCAATTTCACGATTCTTTTCCATAACAATTATCGCGAGGGTATTGTATATGCCTAATCCCGAAATAATAATGATCGTGGAGACAGTGATAGCAGATGACAGACGAAGTGCCCAGAATACATCAAGCCATACACGTTCTCTCTCCTGCCAGCTCTCTACGATATGTCCCAGCACTGAACTCATATGTAAGGCATTTACTGGTGCGCGATTTTTATCGTGTAAGTTTACTTGAAGGAACGATACTCCAAAAGGTTTTTTCAGTAATGTCCTGGCTTGATCCAGGTGTGTGAAAACCCAAACTCTATCTATATCAGATACTCCCGTTTCGTAAATTGCGCTGACACGCATCTGATGGCTAACGTCCTTTGCTAACACAACTACATTATCCCCCACATTTAAGAGCATACGTTGCGCTAAGGAGCTCCCGATAAGTATTCCATTGTGCATGCGGTGAAATTTATTTAGGTCTCCCCACATAATATACTCTTCCAAATCGGAGACCGAAAGATGATTATCAAGATCGATGCCATGAAGACTGACGCGATGTGTAATGAAATTATTACTCATGCTCACTTCACCACGAATGACTTCTGACACTGCTGAGACATTACGGAATTCTTTTACTGCTTTAATCAGTGATCTGGGATGGTCAATGCCTTTGATGAATTTACGCCCCTCGGAATGAGCGTAGGTAAAGGGTGATTTAATGTCGCGCATCCGATCCAGTTCTATACTACGCAATGTGCTTTGTGTTTTATCTTGGATGCGAAGCGCTCCTTTAGTTCCCAAAATAGTTTTAATGAAAAATATCTCAAACCCGCTAGTAAGTGCTTGAGTGAGAATAATAAATCCGACTCCAAATACGATGCCTGTTAAGCTCATAATCATGGCCCGTTTTTTTGATCGCAAAAAACGTAAGGCAATACTGATTTCAGGCGGCATAAATCTGGCCGTTATTATTGTAATTTCACTTTGTTACCCTGCTTGAATCTATCCAGATCTTCAACGATAACAAGTTCACCTTCTTCTAAGCCTTCGAGCACTTCTACATTGTGTAGACCTTGATATCCTTTAAGCACGGGGCGTATTTCTACTTTGCCATTTTTAACCACATATACCTGGTCTCCCAGTAATGCTCGACTGGGTATAATGAGTGTATTTTCACGCTCAGCAACGATGATATTCGCTTCTCCCGTTAGACCGGGAGTCAGGCGTTCTTTAGTAATATCAACGGAGAGAAAGATGCTAAATCGTTGAGTTTGTGGATTATTAGTTGGAAGTAACTGGATGACTTCTCCATTAAATAGATCATCGCCATAACCAAGAAATCTCACAATTGCACGTTGCCCGAGCTTAACTTTTGCAAAATCTTCTTCACTTATTTTTGCAATCACTCGACGATCATTGGATATAATTTCTGCAATTCCCGTTCGATCACTGATAAGATCGCCTTCAAAGACGTCTACGGCTACGATAATTCCATCAACCGGACTTTTAATACTCATTCTATTAAAAGTAAGCTGATCCTGCTCCAGTTCATTTTCTAATTGTTTTAGATGTACTTCATTAGCAATATTTTCTCGAGCCATTTTTTCAAGCAGTTCAGCCAATTGACGTCGCCTGGCTTTAAGAGTATCGGGTGATGTACTGCCTGTTTCATTTAGTGCTTCGAGCTCTTCCAATCTATCTTTAACTTCTTCAATCTGAAATTTCAGAGGAGATCCCAATCTTAATCTATTTCGAAAAGCTTCCAGCTCGATTTCAATACTTTTGATTTTCAGTTCGAGCTCTGTCGTATCCAGTTGGATGATAGTACTACCGGATTGGACTTTATCCCCGAGCTTTAAAAAACTCGAGATTACGCGACCACTACTTTCAGAGCGGATAGTCAAACGATAGGTTTCCTCGATTTTTAAGTTTGCGGAAACCGCATCTACAGCTTGCCCACGTGCAACTGGCTCTGTATAGGCGATTGGTTTACACGACCAGAAGAAGAGAATAATGAGGGTCATGAAAACCCCGCTCCCCAACAACCATTTGATAGCCTTAATTCCTTTCATCGGTTTGGGGTAAAGTGAAATATTTCATCGCAGGATCTTGCCCCACATGCGAAAGAAACTCTGAGAGGTTGAGAAGAAAATTACTGCGTGCAGTATAGAGGTCATTTTGTTTATTCAAAAAATTTAAACGACTTTCCAAGTATTCCAATTCTGAGATTTTATTGTCATTCCACAGTTGATTATCACGATCCCAAAATTTTAGAATAAAAGGATAGCGGGCTTCGTTTAGCTCAAGTGAGCGAAAAGATAGATCGAGATCGGTTGCCATTATACGGGCTTCGCGACTTAAGTCATTGTTTATTCCAAGCTCTTGCTGTTCGAGTAGGCGAATACGCGCCATACTTGCGATTTTTCTACCTTTAGTCGCAAATCCATCAAAAATATTCCATGTTAACCTTACACCACCAAAATATATCAAGGTATCGACATCATTAAATGATGCTGTATTGTCATGAATTTGTTGAATAGTGAGGTGAATGTTAAGAAGTGGTCGGTTAATCGATTCAATAAATTTAAGACTTTCTTTCTCACGTTGAATTTTTTTTGCGTTGAGGCTGAATTCAGGGCTTTTTTTATACCCGCCATTTATGAAATCGATTAATCTTCCCTCAAATAGGTTCTTTTCCAAACTAGGTGAAGGCACCTCAAGGGGAAGCTGATTTAAATTTACTTCCTTATACCCGGTTATATATTCTAATCTTTCAACAATTCGCTCTCCTTTATTTTTATTTTTTTGGATTTCCAGTAAGGTTTCCTGTAATTGAATATATTGAAGGGTATAATTATCTTCAGAGAGTACACCTTGATGTCGCTGTTCATCTAAAACTTCAAGATTTTTACAGATGATTTCTTCGCTCAATTTGGCATTTCGCAGGGAAATATTTTCAAGAATAAGAGATAGATAGAGAACACGAATCTCTTGAGCCAGGTTCTGATAGAATCGCTCATATTCTTCTTCGGCAAGATAGATATTGATTTCACCAATGTGTTCTCGGGCAACTAATCCTCCCCAATGATATATGGGATGGTTTAAGGATAGATTAAAAAATTTACGGAAATCATATGAATTTGCTTCTTTTTCCCGCTCTCTTCTTTCGTAACCGGCATTAATATCAAAATTGAGATGGGGATATCTATTCGATGAATAAAGATAGCTCATTCCTTCTGCTTCTGAGATCTTTTGAATTTCCCTTAGTAAGGCAGGAGCTTTCCTGTTCGCGACCGCGTAAATATTCGCCAACTGAGGGAACAGGTATTCGGGAGTATTAAGCGTTTCGTAGTCATTCGCCCGAAGTGCTGGACTCCATGCAATTATCCCCAATAATTGAATGCTAATGAGCCACCGTATTAAGCAAATTAATTTGTTCTTCATCATGAAGTGATAAATAGATAGGAACTCAGTTGCATTTGTTTTCAGATTACTGTTCCGTGTAAAAAAGAATTTATTCTTTCATCTGTGGCTTAAAAATCAAGATGATTTAATAGTGGGAATACCTGATTCTCACTCGTATTAATAACAAATATCCAGGAATTAAGATTTAACTTATTCCAAAACGCCAAACTACCGGCTGAAAAAGATTGCTATCAAATTAGTCGTAGGGAAGCCTGATTAATAAGCTTCAATATTTAGTGGAGAATAAAATTTGAAATTAGTTTCCGATAAACAATGGATTATCTGAATGTTATGTAATTCTTGTCTTAATTAATGCAAAGCCAAAAGTCGTCATTAAAAAAAGTATTCCTCATTACCCATGAGTTCTATCCCACGCTTAGAGGGATTTCGGTGTTTCTTCAGGAAATTGCAAAATGTGCCACCCGTATGGGATACCAAATTGTTGTTTGGGCACCAGGGAATGATGCTCTTAGTAATGCCAAGTTCGCCTATCCAGTAAAAGCATTAGATTTAAAAGGAACTCAGAGCTGGTTATCGCGGATAAAACTCGGGATAGAATTATACAGATCGCGTCACCAATTCCATGATGCCATTTTATATTTAGCCGAGCCAGGTCCAGTAAGAACAATGCTCTATTTACAATTGTTTTCAGTAATAAAACCTAAAGCACTATGGATTACACTATATGGTTCAGAAATAAAAAAATTCACTTTTTTGCCCTATCGTAAATTCCTTTTTAAAAAATTACTAAATTCAGCTGATCGGGTGAGTGTCATATCCCAATACAATCGCGTGTTTTTGTCTCAAATATTTCCGAATCTAAAACCGGATATTACCATTTCAGGTGGCGCACTTAAATCAGATTGTAGCCCCGCAAAAATAAAAAAAAAAGAAAAGTCTAGGAATAAAATCATTGTTTTAACAGTTGGTGGAATTCATCCCCGAAAAGGGCAATTAGATTTACTGGCTGCGATGAATGGATTAGAATTGAAACTCAAAAAAATAATTGAATATTGGATCGTAGGGCCAATTATCAAAAGGTCTTATTTAAAAAGAATACAGGCATACGCAGAAAATAATAAATTAAAATATAGATACCTGGGGGTCGTCGATAACAAGGAATTAAGTGATCTCTATCTGGAAGCAGATATTTATGCGATGACTAGTATCGATTACAGTAATAGTGTAGAAGGATTTGGGCTCACTTATCTTGAAGCATCTGCTCATCGACTCCCGATTATTGCGCATAGAGTGGGTGGGGTCGAGGACGCCGTAAAAGATAATATAACGGGTATCCTTGTTGATCCTGGAGATAAAGAGAAACTTACTACCGCTATTAAATTATTAGCTGAAAATACATCGTTGCGTAATAAACTGGGAGAAGCAGGTGTGCATTGGGCAGAGAATCAGAGATGGGAAGATTGCGTAGAAAATATTTTTGGGGAATTATAAACTGGTGATCTTAATAGATCTAACGCACACATCTCACAGTCGGGTAAATACCGGCATTCAACGCGTTTGCCGAATGTTATATTATGAGCTTATCGGAGAGAATGGCGGAATCGCTATAACTTTTGATCCCTTTCGCGATGTATGGAGAAAATTAAACAAAGAGGAGCTTCGAGATCTCTGCCTATCAGAAAATGATGTTCCCGATGGTAAACGTGGAAAATCCTGGCCAATAAAAGTACGTATTGTAAGTTACATAGGCCGCTTTTTTAATCTTAAGACTAATGAGATGTTACCTCAGAACACGCACTACAAAGGTCTAATCGCTCCAGAGGTTTTCGGACCCCAACAGTTTTTGGCATACAAGCTCCTCGCTGATAAAATAAAAGGTCCGAAAATTGCAGTCTTTTATGATGCGGTAACTTTAAGTCTACCTGAATATGCTCCTAAAAAAACGATCGAAAAATTTCCCGCCTATTTAAATTCACTTCTCTGGTTTGATGGAATTGCCGCGATTTCTGAAGCGTCAAAAAATGAATTACTCAATTACTGGGAAGACAAGGGCTATAAAACTCACCCCCCAGTTGTAACGATTCCGCTTGGAACTAATTTATACCCGTTAAGCAAAGCTTCAGAAACGCAAGGTTCCGTTGAAAAATTACCGATAATCTTGACGGTAGCAACGATCGAAGGAAGAAAAAACCATTTATCCCTACTGCGAGCTGCAGAAACCTTATGGGAGCAAGGTTTTAACTTTCGCCTTAGACTCGTGGGTAAAATGCAAAATGAGACAGGTGAAGCTGCATTTCAGTGTATTCGTAAACTACAACAAATGGGGAGAGATCTTATTTGGACTGGGCCGCTCAGTGAAAAAGAGCTGCACGCAGCTTATCGGGAATGTGCATTTACTGTTTATCCATCTTTATATGAAGGATTTGGGATCCCTGTTCTGGAAAGTTTAAGTTTCGGCAAACCCTGTATTTGCAGTAATAGTGGTGCTTTGCCAGAAAGTGCGCAGGGTGGTGGGTGCCTGATTTTAAAGGATCCTGACGCGAAAAATATTGCAGTATCAATGAGTAACTTACTGCGCGATAAAGATCTTTTCCGCAAGCTCTCGGCAGAAGCATGTGCACGAAGATATAAGAGTTGGAAAACCTATTCGCATGAGCTTAAGGACTGGATGAGTTCGCTTCAGTTTAATCATATTGAACGATAAATCATCCACTTTATCACTATAAATAGGGCTGATTTTAATTTGAAACCGATATATCTTGATCAAGCAATTACTAAAATATATTTTTAAATATTTTCTATATATGCGAATTCAATCATTCCCCTTTTATGTCCATTAAATAATGCTCTATCGGAGTCCAAAGAGAATCTATACAAATTCTGCACTGGAATTCTGGTTTGAAAGGCTGTCTTTAAATTGGGAAAATTATTTTTCACGAGAAGAATTATCCAATGGACGTTCGATTTATAGAAGTGGAGAAATTCGTGAAGTCGAATTGAACAATTGGGATGCAATCATCCATTACAAGCTACACCAGAATGAGTACTATGCTTTGATCGATTATGGAAAAGATCAATTTAAAATTCGATACTCTACTGAAGATCCAATTTTTGGGAAATCACTAGCCGCTGCAGGGTTTTATGAAATTGAAGAACTGGTAGCAGACGAAATTTCACCTATTCCATCGTTCGAGAAGTTCACTGATGAAATAAAAAAAGAACATCCAGAAGAAGAGATCCCTCATCCTGAAACAAGCCAGGAAAACGGAAGGGCCCTGATATTAAAACTAGATTCTACGTATAGTGGATTAACTCTTGAATCTTCTTGGCAAAAAACTGAGAAACACTTAAAGGGGGGGGGATTGTTGAATGGTAGGCAGGGTATTGCTAAACTTAATTCAAAGGAACGTGAAAAGCTCATACGTCTGACATCAAAACTTCACAAAGTTGGTTTTACTAACCAAAAGAGAACAAAAAAATATATTCTCAGTGATCATTCGCGTATTTGCTCCTTTCTCAATGAGGATCTTCCTACTTGGCGTGATTATTTCAAAGTTGAGATGAATCATAGAGTCCAGATTCTCATCCGTGGTTTGCAATCTGTAGATGTCGGGGCTGTAGCAAAGACAGATAATGGTAAATTGAATCTTACCTGGATTATGCAGGTTGGAAATCGGACGCTTACAAACGAAGAGACTCAAATCATTCTCAAGCGAAGTCGGAACAGTGTGATTCTTCCTGATCTGGGAATGGTGAAGCTTCCAGAAGATAAAGCGGGCATCCTCGCCGATTGGCAAAAGTATCTTGATGAGAATATTACCGGAGACTTGCCAAAGTACATGCTTTTCTCGCTCTTTGACCGACAGGTAATTCGCTTGAATCTATCTTCTGAATTAGAGCAATGGCGTGATTCTTTACTTGAACCGCCCCTTAAGAACGGAGTTCTCCCCGATTTATTACGACCTTATCAAAAACGAGGTGTCGCCTGGCTGGCTCATTTATTTGAGAAAGAATGTCATGCCCTCCTTGCGGATGAAATGGGATTAGGGAAAACTTTACAGACCGCGGCACTTATTGATTATCGTCCGATTAATGGGATGCGGCATCTTGTTGTCTGTCCTGCGAGTGTTGTTCCCGTATGGAAAAATGAAATCGATAAATATTTCCCACATTTAAAAATAGAAATCCTTAAAAGTAATCACAATTTTATCACACACTCTGAACCTGTAATATGGCTTAGTAGTTACACACAGCTACGCCGTCAAAAAACGGTGCTTGATGATGTAGAATTTGGATATGCAATTTTAGATGAAGCCCAATTGATTAAAAACCCCGAAGCAAAAGTTACAATTGCCTGTTTGAATATAAAGGCACGCCATCGCGTGATACTTACAGGAACTCCTTTAGAAAATAGACACCTCGATTTGTGGACATTGTTCCGTTACCTTATGCCCGGTCTCTTAGGTGGACGCCGTAAATTTGAAAAGTCTGTTCAGAATAATGAAACCGGTTTGCTTGAGAAACTAAATCGACAGATCGCTCCATTTGTCCTTCGACGAATGAAGAAAGACGTCATTAAAGAGCTACCGCCAAAACTGGAGATGAACCTGATTTGCCCTCTTACGGATATTCAGCAACAGCAATATATGAGTATTACCGAGCAGGGGATTAGTGCTCTGGGAGAAAACCTAAAAAAGGTGGCTAGCGAGCAGACTATAAGTCTTTTCACTCTACTCACTCGACTTCGCCAAGTATGCTGTGATCCAGACTTATTGCCCTGGCTATCGGCCGACTTAAACAAGAGTGGGAAAATAAATATTCTTCTCGAGAAGTTGGAAGAGATTATTGCCAATGGCCATAAAGTAGTGATTTTCAGCCAATTTGTTTCACTCCTCAAGCGTGTCCGGTTGGGGATAGAAGATAGATTTGAATATATTCCTATTTATGAATTAACAGGAAAAACGTTTGATCGGGAGAAACCGGTTAAGCAGTTCCAGGAAGGAGATACGGGGTCAATTATTCTCGTAAGTCTTCGCGCCGGAGGGACTGGTATTACCTTGCATGCAGCTGATTACGTCTTTCTTCTTGATCCCTGGTGGAACCCAGCGGTTGAATCGCAGGCGATTGATCGAGTTCATCGAATTGGACAGGATAAAACAGTTTCTGTTTATCGAATGATTACTATTGGCACAATTGAGGAACGAATTGAAAGTTTGAAAATTAATAAACGAGAACTCTTTGATCAACTAGTTGGAGGAATCTCCGATATGAGTGATTTTAAAAACCATTTTAACTCTCTAAGTGAACTTATCTCATTAAGTAATACTAGCCCGTCTAAATAAGAGAAAACATGATTTACAGAAATTCGAGATAGGTTTAATTCAACCTTAAATGGAGAAAAATGGATAATCCTGGTGTTATTCCGGTAAAGGTAAAAAGGATTTCAGATTCAGGTTCAGCGATACAATCGGATTCACTTGCGATTGAAGAGCCTCTGGAAATCCAATTGGGCTACATGCGTGATAGTAACCAATTATACCGCAATCTTTCTATTACTATGCGTACTCCCGGGCAAGATACTGAGTTAGCAATGGGGTTTTTATTTACAGAAGGTATTGTCTCAGGAAAAGATCAAATTGAGACAATAGAGTATCCCTATCAAACAGAGGGAGAGGTAAAGAAGGATAACACGATCCTGATTAACTTGAAAGCGAATGTAGTTTTCGATTTTAAAAGATTGGAACGCCATTTTTATACAACTTCAAGTTGCGGAGTTTGTGGTAAAGCCTCACTTGAGGCCCTGAATTTACGCAAGTGTCCGATTTTACCAAGAGCAACTCCAGTTATTTCGGCGGAAACTATTCATCGATTGCCTGAAATTTTGAGAAAGCGCCAAACGGTATTTAGTTCAACCGGTGGATTACACGCTGCTGCTCTATTTGACAATCAGGGTAATCTTCTAGACTTAAAAGAAGACGTGGGGCGGCATAATGCGGTTGATAAGCTTATTGGTGCACAAATTCTCAAAGGTAATTTACCGCTTTGTGATAATCTCATGTTGGTGAGTGGTCGGACAAGCTTTGAAATTTTGCAAAAAGCACTTGCCGGAAGCATTCCGATTGTCGCGGCCGTAGGGGCACCATCAAGTCTTGCTGTTGAGCTCGCAAACACTTTTAAAATGACCCTACTAGGGTTTGTGCGCGATGAACGATTTAATATTTATAGCGAAGCCCAACGGATAAATGATGCGAGCAAGGTTTAGTGAACGACGCTATCGTCTGAGTAAATCTATAGCTGTTGAGTTGATATAAATAAGTGATTATTAATTTAGATTAATAGGTAAATAAGAATTATTTCTGAATTATGAGCGATGAAGGCTTATCATTTTTTAATCGTTATTCTGGTCAAATTGAAGAAGAGGAGATTTATGGCGGTCGCTATTTACGTTGGGTAGTAACGAATCCATGGGGCAGAATAAGTCACTGGTCTTTGGTTAAGCGTGCCTGGTTTTCACGATGGTATGGGTGGCGAATGAAACGTCACAGCAGTCAAAAAAAGATCCTGCCCTTTATTCATAAATACAAGATAGATACTGACGAATTTGAACAGAATCCTGAATCATTTCGCACTTTCAACGAGTTCTTCTGTCGCTCCCTTAAGCGAGTGAAGCGGCCCATCGACATGGATCTAAATACCGCTATTTTTCCCGTTGATGGCCGGCATTTGGGGTTTCAGGATAATTCTGGAATAGAGGGGATTTTTGTAAAAGGTCAATTACTCAAATTCGATGAGCTTTTTAATAATAATTCACTGGTCGAGCGATATCACGATGGTTCAATGGTAATCTCAAGGCTCTGCCCAATAGATTATCACCGCTTTCATTTTCCCACAAGCGGAACACCCAGCTATCCACAGCAAATAAACGGATTTCTTTCTTCAGTAAATCCCATAGCACTAAGCCGAAATATTAATATTTTAACTGAAAATAAAAGAATGCTTACAAGACTAGATAGCGATGATTTCGGTCAGGTACTAGTTTTGGAAGTAGGCGCAACCTGTGTCGGATCCATCATCAATACCTACAATCCTAACGACCTGGTAATGAAGGGTGATGAAAAAGGTTATTTCTCCTTTGGCGGGTCAGCAGTGATTACACTTTTTGAAAAAAACCAAATCGAATTGGATGAGGATCTTCTCAAGCACAGTTCAGAAGGTCGTGAATTGTATGCGCACATGGGTGATCGATTAGGTTCAAAATAAATCAACGCCAACCGCGTTGACCATTTAAATCACGTCGGGGCTTATACTCGGGTGCAGATGAGCCATCAATATTTCTATCTGCTTCTCCCACTAATTTTCCTCCTTCGACCCAATCTAAATCTTTTCCATAAAGATTTTCTATAAGCAAACTAGTGAGACGTTCACGAATATTAGTACATGAGGTGTCACTGCCGAGATCGTGCATTTCCTGAGGATCATTTTTTAGATCGAAAAGCTGAATATGATTTCCGACAGGAAACCATATGAGTTTAAACTCATCTCCCCGAATCATACGAACAGCTTCTTCATCTTCATGATGTTCACAATAAAGATAGTCTCTCTTTTGATCTTTGATAAGCGATTTCCCCTCTACAGATTCTGGAATTGGTATATTGCATAAATCGAGCAGCGTTGGCATGACATCACGTAAAGCTGCAAGTCGTCCATCTTGATGTTGATGAGCCACTCGATTATCAACAAAAGTTGGCACTAGTATCATGGGGATTTTAGCAGAATTCTCGTACATTTGTGTTTTTGCCCAAAGATTGTGATTTCCCAGCATATCACCATGGTCACTAATGAACATAATAATGGTATCATCAAGTAACCCTTCCTCTCTTAAGGTTCCAATTAATAATCGAATTTGATGGTCGATGTAGGTGCATTGTGCGTAGAACCCAGCCCGTGCTTCACGAATTTCAGCTGCCGTAGGTGATACCCATCTACTTCGATGGCATTTTAGTGCATAGGGTAAATCATCATAATCTTTTGCCCAATCTCCAATGAAGGGTTCATCCACACCTAAATGCCTATACATGTCTAGATATTCAGCGGGGGGTACAATAGGAGGATGGGGAGCCTGATAGGAACAATACCAGAATGCAGGACGCGTTGGATCTCGACGTTGGATGGTATAACACATTTCCCTCGTTGTCCAATTCGTTGAGTGATAGCGTTCAGGTAAATGCCAGGGGCGAACGCAATATTCATTACTTCCCATAGCATGGCTAAACTCCTCACCGTAATAACCTTCCTCGCGAAGAAATCTTTCATAATCATCAACCACTCCCCCAAATTGATGGCGACCTTCCTCATTAAGAATTACCTCATCGAAACCAATTCGACTCCGTTGGGGGTAGACATGAAGCTTACCCACTGCAAATGCTTGATAACCTGCCAGTCGAAAAGCAGCAGGCATTGTGGTTAAATTGGGATCCATCTCTAGATGTTCATTAAAAGAGCGATCGCCGTGCGTTTGCGCTTTCGTCCCTGTCATTAATGCGCGTCTTGCGGGAATGCAAGTGGGGGTTGTTGTATAGGCTTCAGTATAGAGTACACCACTTGCGGCGAGTTGATTAAGGGTTGGTGTTAATATGTGCTCATGTCCTCTGATCCCGAGCAATTGACCAGGCCAATGATCTACACAAATCAATAGTACGTTTGATTGGGGCATATCGTTATTTATTATCAATTCTTCTCTGCAATCTTTTCAGTAGTGTATAAAACTATTCCGTTTTCATCGTAAAAATCAATTTTCGCGACCGGCTTTTCCTTTTCCTTACTCGACTTAACTGAGAATATCAAGAACCCCCCAGATGGTTTTTGAGTGTTGTAGGGTTGTTTAATCTTTGCTTCGGGATCCGAGGAATTAGGATCACCGGGACGAGGGCCAATTTCCGTATTAGCATCCACTAATGTTCCACACGAAAATTCCTCAAACCCTGTGGGATGGATGGCGTGATACTGCCAGTGGCGATCTCCACAGAAGATATAAAAGTTCTTATTGCGAAAGCCGTTTTCTGAAAGCCAATCGAAAAAAGCTTCTCCTTCATAGCGAAATCCACTGGGATTAACATGGTTGTCGCGCTTTCCTTCCTCCTCAGGGCCTATCATGGGTGTTGCAGAGATGAGGAATTTAAATACGGCATCACTTTGTAGGAGTGTTTCTTTTAGCCAGTTTCTCTGTTTTAATCCCCAGATGCTTTTATTAGGGCCGTCAGGTCGGTCATTTGCATCGCGATAGTCCCGGCCTTCGACAAACCAGATTTGAAGTAAATCATTAACGCGAAAAGTTCTATAAGTAATGGGATGACTTTCCTCAGGATCGATGACGGGCAGTTGTTCTTGAAACATTCTAATCCCCAGTTTGGCGGAGGGCAGTGAACCTGAACCGGAGACATACTTGTTAATATTTGTTTTAGGATAATAATCTAAGTCATAATTACGTGTGACAAGATAGGGGTTTATCGGATCGGAATCGTTAAAACGAAAATCATGGTCGTCTTTCATCCAATAGGTTGCTACCTGTTGAAAGAGATCGATAAACCTGGGCTGTGAAAACTGCTCCTGGTACTTTCTACGTATTTGCTGCTGCGTTTCAGCACGCCCGACAATTGGAGTATCATAATAAACATTATCACCTGTTCCGACAAAGTAATCGGGTTTAAGCTTTAAAATTGAGACGAGAGCTGGGTAGCCTAGTAATTTATTTTCATCACTGCCCGGGGGTACTTTTCTCAGAGAATTGTTTTGAAGGCCAGTATAGTGAAATCTCGAGTAATTCATACCCGTAACGATAGCAAAACTGACTCCATTTTGAGGATTTCCCCCATGAGTTTTGAAACTTGAAGTAAGTCCATTAGCCGAATTTTTAGAGTCAGGTCCGTAGATTACACGGTAATAGTATAATTTTCCTGGTTTTAGATTTGTAACCTTTGTTTTAATTATAAAATCGTAATCGGGAATCGCTTTTATCCACGGAGTTTGAAATGAATTATTAAAATTCTCGTCAGACGATAGTTGAAAACAAGCCCATCCAGAAATACCAGGAATGCCAGACCACGTTTTATCGAGGAGTGAATCGGATGAAGTCAATCGTGTCTGGAGAATAACGCTGTGATCTGAAACTTCACCAGCCATTTGCCCTTGAGCCAAGGAATAGGCCTCCAAAGCTTCTGCTGCAAAACATAAGGTGGGGTATCCTAGTAATAAAAAAACAATTAGAAAAAGAAACGGTTTCACACTAGTAAATTGGTCTTTAGCTGTTCTACTCGTCAAGTAAGAACTGTATATCCCGCTACTAGCTTTATATTAAATTTAAGGGAGATTAAATTTTGATAGCTCATAACCTCGGAGCTGAATGGCTTTTTTTAACATCTCTAAATCTAATTTCGCTCCACGAGTAACATTATTTTTCTGAAACCACCCTTGATTTAATTCCAGTGCATATTGTAACTCATCACTTTGTGAAACGACAGTTGTCTCATCATAGGGATAAAGAGGATAAAATTCCTGAAGGACGCCATCAGATGAAATAAACCCAACATCGAGAGGGAGAGAGGTGTTGCGCATCCAGAAACTCATCTTTTGCGGTTTAGTATAGAGAAAGATCATACCTTGATTTTCGCTCATATTTTTTCTGTACATAAGACCATGGCTAAGTTCTTCTGCTTCGATCGCCAATTGTAATCTTATTAACTTGTCCCCTATCGCTATATCAAAGTAGTGATCAGGGCCCAAGGATGTTATAATATAACTAGAGTCCTGACGATTACAGCCAAGTAGAAGGACGAATAAGCTGAAGAAAATCAGTAGCGTCGATACCGGATACCGGTCTTTCATGTAGTTATTTAACTAGACATATTTCAGACTTTCTCAATGCTTATTGCTTCATTCGGTGATATAAATGCAAGGAACAAAAATTTCGCCATTGATCTACGCGGATTCGGAATCCAATGCGGATCAGTTATACTTTAGCAAAGTATTTGTGCCTGATCCTTTTCTCTCCTTTGGAATAGGCAAAAAAAAATATGCAATTATAAATAGATTGGAGTATACGCGTGTAAAAAAAGAGTCGGTATTTGATGAAGTACTTTCTTTTGAGGAATGGAAAGAAAGAACAGAAAAAAGATTTCGAAAGATAAAGGTTGGTCTTAGTGACATTATACGACTTGTAGCCGATGAGTATAAAATCCGCTCATTTCTCATAGCCACTGACTTTCCAGCAGGTTTGGCTTTGGAATTAATTAAAAAAAAGATAAAATTGAAAATCTCTGAAGGTTCGCTTTTTCCTAATCGAGTGATAAAAAGTGATGAAGAGGCAAAAGCGATTCGCGAAGGTAATTCAGCAAGCGCCGCAGGAATAAGAGCAGCAGAAACTATATTAAAGAGATCATTAATTAGAAATGGTAAAATTTTTTACCGTAAACGTTTTTTAACATCAGAGCGATTGCGAGAAAAAATTGAAATTGCCTGTTTAAAAAAAGGAGGGATTGCAAGCCACACGATAGCTGCTGGTGGCGACCAGGCATGTGATCCCCATTGCTTGGGCTATGGAGTTTTACGCGCTAATGATTTGATCATTGTAGATGTGTTCCCACGAATTAAGCGATCGGGCTACTATGGAGACATGACACGAACATTTGTTAAAGGCCGAGCCAATGAAAGTCAGCGAAAACTTATCGCTACCGTAAAGAAAGCACACGGCAACGTATTGGATAAGTTAAAAGGAGGTATTTCTGCTTCTAAAATCCATAATGAGGTGCAAATGTTTTTTGAAAAAAATGGGTATTTCACGTGCAAAAATGGTGATATTATCGAAGGTTATTTTCATGGGACTGGACATGGTGTCGGATTAGAGATTCATGAGCAACCACGATTATCCTCGGACGGATTAAATCTAAAATCGGGAATGGTTGTAACGGTGGAACCGGGACTTTATTATCCAGGGCTGGGTGGTTGTCGAATTGAAGATATGGTTCGTCTCAAACATGACGGTGTAGAAATGCTCTCTAAATGTCATTACCGATGGGAAATATCATGAAAAAGCTTTTAGAAAAAATTAGTGAATTAAATGTTCTAATTATTGGTGATCTAGTTCTCGATCATTATATATGGGGAGACGCATCGCGTATTTCACCTGAAGCGCCAGTGCCGGTGATCGAAGTCGATCACGATAGTTACACAGCAGGGGGGGCGGCAAATGTGGCGCTAAATGTAAACGCTCTTGGTGCTACGACGGAGATTTGTGGAATTCTTGGGAATGATGATTCTGGAAACCAATTAAGACGAATTCTGATGGAATCTAATGTTCCAATTGACGAGGCTTTTATTTTGTCGAATAAGCAAACAGTTCTCAAAACTCGAGTTATGGTACGGCAACAACAACTCTGTCGATTAGATCGTGAATCGAACCCTGAGGATTATAAAATTGATTTAGAAAAACAAAAGGACCTCATCATAGAAAAGGTCAAAGCTGCGGATGCTGTAATTTTTTCTGATTACGCGAAAGGGGTTATTGATGAGGCAATTGTTAAATTAGTTCAGAAAGCAGCAAAAATTAATAAAACATTAGTCACTTATGATCCAAAACCAAAGGGAAAAGTCGTATTTAGCGAAATCGACATATTAAAACCCAATCGCATGGAAGCATTAGAATTAGCAGGAATTCAAATAGGGCAGCATGATGAATATCCTGTGGCAAAAATTTGTGAGTCCATTTGGCAAAAATATCGTCCGAGATATCTGATAATTTCACTTGGCGCAGATGGGATGCTACTCAGTGAGAAAGGTAAAATAATTTCTCAGATCCCGACCTACGCACGAGAAGTATTTGATGTTTCGGGTGCTGGAGATTCAGTTATTGCATCGCTGACTACAGCAATGGCTGCGGGTTCAACAATAGAGGAAGCTGTGCATTTTGCGAATGCTGCAGGTGGAGTAGTCGTGGGGAAAGTGGGAGCAGCTGTAGCTTATCCTAGCGAAATTATTGAATATGCAGCCAGTCATGAGTAAGGCCCTTTTTCTTGATCGTGATGGAACTCTCATTGTTGCAAAAGACTACCTTTCAGAACCCAAAGGCGTGGAGCTTATTCCTGGCGTTTGTGAAGCATTACACTACGCGCTAAAATGTGATTACCATCTCTTTTTGTGGACTAACCAGAGTGGCGTTGGGCGTGGATGGTACTCTATGGATGATGTGCACGCCTGCAATCATCGGATGTTAGAATTGTTGGATTTACCAGAACCTGGTTTTAAGGAGATCTGTATTGCCCCGGAATCGCCCGATGAACTTCCGAAATACCGAAAACCTTCTCCTCGATTTATTTTAGAGATGGTAGAAAAGTATAAATTGAATACCACACAATGTACCATGGTAGGGGACCACCTCACCGATATCGAATCGGGAATCAATGCACGTATTAATGTAGCTTTGGTGAAAACAGGAAAGAGGGAAATGGCAGAACAACTTTTTAATTTTCACAAGAAGGTTCCAGTTTATGAAAATCTTAAAGAATTCATAGCGACTTTAAAATAGCCATCTTAGGCACATTATATTTACATTCTTACGAGTGTCTTAAGACCTAGTAGGTGTAACCCTGTTTCAAGAACACGCAGAGTTCTTGCACACAATAGAAGCCTGCGGGATCGAACTTTAGAGTCATCAATGAGGACCTTATCAGCATTATAAAATGTGCTGAAGACAACAGAGAGCTCATAGAGATAACTACAGAGAAAATGAGGGCGCAAGTCGCTGATCGTTTGGTCCAGAGCTGTGACAAATCCAATTAATTTTTGCGCCAGAGCAATTTCAGTAGCGGTTTTAAATTCACTGGCGTCATCTTCGGCTGCCCCTGGTTGTAACTCTGCTTTACGAAATATACTATAGATCCGGGCAACAGCGTAGAGGAGGTAAGGAGCGGTATTGCCTTCAAAACTTAATAGTTTATCCCAGGAAAAAATATAGTCACTCGTACGATTCTGCATCAAATCTGCATAGCGAACGGCACCCAGACCTACGACTTGTGAAATTTCTTTGTACTCCTGATTCGATAACTCAGGGTTCTTTTCACAGACTACATTATAGGCGCGATCAATTGCTTCATTAAGAAGATCCTTGAGTTTTATCTGCTCACCACTTCGCGTTTTTATAGCTTTCCGGTCTTCACCTAGAATGGTACCAAAGCTGACATGTTTTAATTTTGGTCGCAGCAGATCTTTGGCAGAAAACCATTTTTCAACGGTAAGAAATAATTGTTCAAAATGATCCGATTGGCGGGCATCGACTACGTAATCAATTTCATCAGCATGGAAATGTTCATGACGATGCAAAATCGTCGCTAGGTCATGGGTAGAATAAAGACTTGCTCCGTCTGATTTACGAATAATGAATGGCTGTTTTTTATAGCGTGCATGCTCCGGGTGAAAGACAACCAAAGCGCCCTGGCTTTCTTTAGCGATACCTGTTTCAATCAATTCCTCGTAAACGCGGTTCAATTGATTGCGGTAATAACTTTCTCCTAGAACTTCGTCGAAATGGATATCCAGGAGATCATAGATTTCTTGAAGCGCTCGGAGACTGACTTTATTTATCTCTTTCCACAAAGCAGTACTATTGGTATCACCGCTTTGGAGTTTTACCAACTCCTGTCGCGCATGCTCCCGGGCCTCGGTATCGTTTTCCGCTAAAGCATTCCCCTCCCTGTAGAGCCTCTCAAAGTCATCGAGAGGATTATTGTGTGAGGCTTTAAGATCATAGCCATTTCGCTTTATGGCCATCATGAGGATGCCATACTGTGTACCCCAGTCACCAATATGATTGTCCCGTGTTACACTAGCTCCACAAAAAGCCAGAAGACGACAAATAGTCTCGCCGATGATAATCGATCGTATATGACCGACGTGCATCTGCTTCGAAGTGTTAGGTGAGCTGAAATCGACAATAATGTGTTTGCCACGGTAAATATCACCGGCAGCAGCTTTGAGATCGTCCTCTTCACGAAATCGCATTAACCATGAGAGAAGAAATTTAGGCGTGAGCTGAAAATTGATAAATCCGGGGCCGGCAATTTCATATCTGATAAGTGTAAAATCGAGATTTCCCAAATTCCCAACGGTCTCCATGAGCTTTTGAGCTGCTTGACGAGGATTTTGATGTGCTTTTTTTGCCCAAGGGAGGACTCCATTAACCTGAAAATCGCCAAAACGGGGATTAGTGGGTCGAATCTCAGGGCTAAATGAATCGTCAAATAAAGGGTTTTCAGCAGCCGCTGAAAGGATTATTTCATTTAGTGCTTTAGGAATATTAAACCAGATATCCATGGGAATAATGCTCAATGCCAGCGATATATCAGATACGAGCTTTGCCTGTGCAGAGTGACTAAAATATGGCACTGCACAACGAAATTCATAGGGACACTTGACTCATGTAGTATTATAGTAGGTTTAGTCTCCGTGAGAGCGGGTGCTGAGACAGATGTCGGTAACCAAAATAATCTCGACAAATATTTTCTTAATAGCTTAATAATTAGTATCTTGCGATATTACGACCAAATCTAAAAAGACAAGAATTTGTATGATGAGAAAGAAAATTATATCAACACGTAAGTTTATAAAACCTTCATTTTCTTTTCTAATTGAAAAGAAAAGAGATGGGGGAGAATTTACACAGGAAGAAATTCGCTATATCGTCGATTCTTTGATGGATGGGAGGCTCCCTCAATACCAGCTCTCTGCGATGGCGATGGCGATCTATTTTCAGGGTATGTCTGCCCAAGAAACCGCTACACTTGCCGAAGAATTGATGTTATCAGGTGAGGTTATTGATTTGTCGAAAATCACGAAACCAAAGATCGATAAATATTCAACGGGTGGAGTAGGGGATATAACCTCACTTGTACTTGCCCCATTAGCTGCTGCTTCGGGTGTCGCCATGCCGATGATGAATGGGGTGGATGAAGAATTTGTCATTAGTAACCTGGATAAATTATCCGCGATACCCGGCTTTAATCCTGAACTGGAGCTGAAAGATTTTGTCCAGCAGATCAAGAAAACTGGATGCGCAATGGTCAAACAGCATAAAGAAATAGCACCGGTCGATGAGATTCTCTATCAAATGCGAAAGAATACTGGAACAATACCCAGCCTGCCGTTAATCACCGGAAGTGTGCTGAGCCGAAAATTGGCTCAAGGCGCAGAAGGACTTGTTGTTGACGTCAAGTGGGGGAATGGTTCGTTTATCAGGGATGTAGAAAAAGCTCGGCAGTTGGCGCGTTCAATCACGCGAGTCGGACGTTCGATGAAGCGTCGTTGTGTAGCACTCGTTACAGACATGAACCAGCCGCTGGGTGATACGGTTGGAACCGCTCTAGAAATCAAGGAAGCCATTAACATGTTAAAAGGCGAGGGAACAGATGCATTAAAGGAAATTGTACTAAAGTTGGGTATGGAGATTGTGCGCCTTGCAGGTGTAGCAGGATCTACCTTGTCAGCGAAACAAACGGTTCAGAAACAATTACAGAATGGTAAAGCGTTCAATAAATTTAAAGAGATGATAGAGTCACAAGGTGGTGATGCATCGTATATTGATGATCCTGATAAATTTCCCAAAGCAAAATATATTCGTAAGTTGCCAGCTCCAAAACGCGGTTATGTCCATACGATAAATGCTGGGATGATAGCGCGTGGTGTTCAATTGCTTTCGGTAAATAAAAATGGAAGTTGGAACGCTGCTTCCGGTATTTCAGAGATCCGAAAAGTCGGCACTCAAATGAAACAGGGGGAACCTTTGATGATGATTCACTATAATGATGAATCTCGATTGGAAAATGCGCTTGAGTATCTTCGAGGTGCCTATCGACTGGCACCCAAACGACCTAATCCGCCACAACTTATTGTTGAACGGGTAGCATAAAGAGATCCTTTTATAGCGTTATAGCACGACTTTACTCTTTTGGATAGAGTAATATGAGTTCGTCGATTGTCCAGGGATTGACGCGTAATCCTTGTTCTTCACGGATCTCCGCAACTAAATCTTCCGAAACGCTTGCTGCATTGTTTCCCCATTCCTGGCGGACAAAACTAAGAACACCAGCAATATCACGGTCCTTAAGTTGGCTGCCTAGTGGCGGCATAACACTGTTGTAAACAGTATTTCCCACTTCAATTGGTCCCATCAGCCCTGACAAGACTATATTAGCCGTAATATTTTCATCACCTGTTACCCAATGTGAATCTACAAGTGGTGGAAATACTCCCGGAATCCCCGATCCAGTTGCCTGGTGACAAGTAATACAATCTCTATTATATATTTTCTTGCCATGAGCTATATAGTCAAAAGGGGGTGCGGGACCCACTAATTCCGTCTTTTTTACGGGCTTCAAATGTTCATTGTAAATGAGTGGATCAAACCCTCCTGAGTATTGAGCGATATATATGCCACCCCAAAAAACCAAAGTCCCAAAAATAAATAACAAGAAAATAGGTAGTGGAGAAAAGCCTTCAGTTGGCTCCTCCTTTTCTCTCACCAGTTGGGCATGAACATTCTGTAATGCCTCATCAGGGTATTCTGATTTATCAGTCGATAATCGGGGGTTAGTATGATCACTCGTGTGCTGCATGCTTCTTCTTTAAGAATTTATTTCCGCTTCGCCTCAGGTAAATCATAATCCAGTTTTAGACTCATGAGATAAGCAACAAGAGCAACTGCTCGGTGTCCTGGGACTACTTCATAACCCTCTTCTATCGCATACTCTGGTGGCAGCTTGAGGGCAGAAACTGAGGTATCAGAGCCTTTTATTTCTCGGTTTTCATAAAGAAAGGCGTATGGTGGCATGAGCGAACCTTGTGACGTGATGGTTGGATTATAGAGGTGCAAATGATGCCAAGTAGGGATCGGTAGTCTATCCCCTACAGCCATTAAATCCGGCCCTGTTCGCATCGTGCCGAGAAGGACGCGGTCCTGGTAAATATAATCGCGAGCGACAGATTGTCTTCTTCCCCATCCGCGCTCGTAGTCACTGCCGTAACCTTTCCGCCGAACTTGTTGTGTGTGGCAATACATACAACCTAAATCCATGTAGACTTTTTTCCCCTGCTCCGCGAGGCCGACTGGTTTTTGCGGATAAAGCGGATCTCCATCAATCGGACCCCCCGTTTCAGGGTCGTACTGTTCGGTTGTTGGCTCGAGAGCTCCGTATTGAATTTGGTTGGTTAAAATAATACCGATCCAAGCGAATGCGAGGGTAAAAAAGATGCCACAAAATGTTAAGGGTAGATTGTTCATTTAATTTCCCATTATTGTGAATGTTTTGAAGCAAATAGTGTTGGGGTTCCAATTATATCCTTCTGTCCTTGGCGGAAGAATACTATCCAAAATATATTAATCGCAAAAGCGAGATGGGCGATAGCTAGAAAGAATCCGGATACGGTTCTTGCTTTCAGCCAGGGTACGGTTCCTTTCATGACTTCAATAAAGGGGATTTCTGGATTGTTCATTTCTAGCCCTTGGATCCAGCCACCTACATGTAAAGTGACAATCATTATTGTGATGCCTAAAGCGGCAAACCAGAAATGACAGGTGATTAAAATTTTAGAGGGCCATTCCCTATAAAGTAGCCGGGGTAAAATAAAATAAATACTACCAAACATTATCATTGTAAAAAATGCATACACGCCATGATGGGCGTGGCCTACGGTCAAATGTGTAAAATGTGAAATTTCACTCACTGAACGCAAAGACATCGTCGAACCCATAAAACTGACAAGGGTGTAAGACATTGTCCCAAAGACAACAAAGCGAAGGGTGGGGCTTTCAATGACTTGTCTGAAATGCCCAATAGCAGTCATATGATGATTAATAGCAGTAACAATTACGGGGATGATCATCATTACACTAGCGACGATTCCTGAGGATATAACCCAGGCAGGGACAGGTCCACCGATGAGATGGTGCACCCCCGCCCAATTATAAAAGAGAGCCAGTGTCCAAAATCCAAGGATTGATAGATAGTAACTGTGGATTGGCCGACCTATAACTTTTGGAATAAAATAATAAGCGGCAGCCAGAGCTATAGGTGTAAGCCAGAGACCAAGAACATTATGAGCAAACCACCAATTCGTTAGTGATTGGACGGTCCCGCTAGCAGGTTCAAATAAGATCATTATTTGAGCGACCGAGTAGATCCAGGGGAACCAGAAAAGTGCACCGAGGATATACCATTGTGAAACATAAATATGTTCCGATTGGCGATAGCAGAAAGCGATGATTCCCCAAACGCCGATTAAGGCGTAGGCGATGGCCAAGAGGGGCGTGATATAGGTAGGCATTTCAAGCCATTCCACGGACGTCATATCCCCGGTAAAAATGCCTGCTATTCCTATTGTTATCGCGATATTCCAGAAAATACCGGCAACAATAAGTAACCCTAGGTGGCGGATTTCTGTTCTACAGAGCCTTGCCATAATCCACAGGCCAACAGCAAAAATGCTATTGTTACACCAGCCGTAGATCACAGCATTCAAATGAGCAGACCGTGTTCGACCAAATGTCAGCCATTCCAAATTTCCCAAAAAATTAGGATTATGCATTTTATAAGATGAAATAAGACCTAATGCAGTCCCGGCCAATAACCAGAGTGTAGCTGATATGATAAAGAATAAAGCAGGCCACTTCATGGACTGATCAATCTCACTGAGTTTGATTCTCATCTCTGTATTTGAATCTGCTGCACTCATTTTTTTAATACAATTTGTGTCAGATTTAATTACTTGTGGCCGGGGAAAAAGTCAGTCTGCTTGCCGAGTGGTTCTTCATCATCGAAAATACTGCATGCGCCTTTTTCTAATTCATGAAATTGGCCATTTTTTGAGGCCCAATGAAAAGCATATAGGGCCGACGCAAAAAATAACCCCGCGAGAACAAAACCGATAATTATATAGGAGTACCAATCCATAATTTAATTACTGGGGCCAATTACTTGCGGGGCGTATGCATTTACTTTTGATGCTTCTGGTTGAGAGTCCTTAAGTTCCTTGACCAGTAACACCGCCGCTTGACTAACAGGGATTTGAACAATATTCTTTGATTGATCTACCCAGCTATAGTTGGTGATTGCATTTTGTTGCTTGGTTTCAACTTTATTTAATGTTTCAAGCCGTGCAGCACTCTGACTTTCCCCAATTGCCGGGGGGCGATTCGGGTAGTACGCAATTAATACAATGATTAAAAAAAGAGCGATAACACCAATCCACCCAAGTGCTGAGAACAAGGTAGATGATTCTGATAAATGTGAACTATCGGATTGTTGATTATTCATGGGCATTAATAGATTCAAGAATACGAGGATCGCGAAGAGGAATGGGGTGATTTTTTTTCATGCTCCTCAAGTAAGCCCAGACGCATATACCGCCTGCGCCTAAAATCATACTGATGTCCCAGGGTGAAATCCCAAATTGGCGTATGGTGTCGCCCGTCTCCAGATGAATTTTACCGGGCAGTATATTCCAATAAAGATCCAGTAAGTGAACGATTAGAATCCAAACAGAAATGAAGACAATACGCAGGCCAAATTTATTATTATACCAGAGAAGCCATAAAAAAGGGAAAAAGAAGTGGCAGAATAATAAGCCCATGCTTACCCACCACCAGGAATTTTTTACTCCATCGGGGTTGATCTCCCGTATATTATACCAAAACGTTTCCTCAGGTATGTTGGCGCTATATACAAGGAAATATTGTGAAAAGCTGATGTAGGCCCAAAAAACAGTAAAGGCCAACATCAAGCAACCGAGATAGTAAAAATGGGCGTTAGTGAGGATCCCTTTAAGGTGACCTCGCGTTCGCGACAGGTAACAGACAATAACTATTGTCGCTAAAGAGGATAATATGGAGGAGGCAAAGAACCATATGCCATACATCGTAGAAAACCAGTGGTACTCCAGTGATTTTAACCAGTCGATGGAGGCAAATGTCAGTGATAGTGATGTAACGATAACACCAATAGCGGCAAAGATCCTACAACGGCGAATATGTTTGAGATCGCCATCCTGATCCATGGAAAAAGAAGACGAGCGAAATATCTCCGCTAATCCAATCCAGATAAAGAAGAAAAATATAGCGCGAAGGATAAAGAATTTAGAATTCAGGTAAGTAGATTTAGCCTGGTATAAGACATCGATTTCAAGACCTTCACCTGCGTTCAGAATCTTTTCCTCGTTCAACCATCCCCAGAGAATCCCGGGATCTTTATCATAAAACAAGCTGATGAGCAATAGAGGAGAAAATACTAACGCAAGCCACTTCAATCCAGATACGGCATGTTCAAATTGGCGACGGATGATTACCGACCAACCAGAATCAAACAAATAAAAAAGCATAATAAAATAAAGGGAGCCCATTAAAATGGAAAACCAAAAACTAAATCCAATGAGCCAGCCTAGCAAGGGTCTCGGGTCAGACTCATTCAATCCCTTAAATAACCCTATAATTGAAATACCAAGTCCAATGATGCCGATAATCAAGGCATAGGTGGATAGATTGTTGTCTCCTTTTGCAGGCGCGACAGTTGCGATGCTTGGGACTACCGATTCTGCGCTCATAGTCCAAGAACTCCTCTACTATCTTGTGGCACGTCTTCTGGTCGGGCATTCTGCGATTTTTGTAGAGTACGAATGTAAGCAATGATCGCCCAGCGTTCATGAATTCTTAATTTAACTCCATAAGCGCCCATCGTATTTCGGCCATATGTTATGGTATTAAATATTTCACCTTCCGGCATCCCGCGTAAGCGATCACTGTGATAAGTAGGGGTTGCAATCATCCCATAGCTTTTCGTAATACCGTTACCATCGCCCGATAGCCCATGGCAGATACTGCAGTGGATATTAAATTTTTCCTCTCCCAATTGTATTAACTCGTGGTTTACGGTAACTGGGAACCTTTTTCCCCACTGATCATTAATCTTACCTGTAGTAAAATACTGATCTTCATTAAAAGAACCTGCGGCGATCGTGCCCGGTACAGTGGGGCGGTCCGCCATGCCATCTGCAAAAAAAGAATTTTCTGCCTGGGGTTTATATTTACCCATACGATCCATATCAGGAAATACTTCAAGCGGGGGCTTTAGCGCTTTAGATCCGCGAAACCCCATAATTGAGATTGTTGCTATAATAAGAAAAATAAAAGTGATAATGAAATAACGCATCTATTCTTTCAAAGTTGTTATATCCTTTCCCCCGATTTCTTCGAGAAGGGACTGAGTTTTGATTTCATCGTAGAGGTTATCATTAGATTCGATAATAATGATAAATTTATCATCAGTTACCTGGTTAAAGTTACTATAATTCATTGCCGGATGGTAATGCCGGGGCAGGGAATTTGTAAGGAACATTCCAAAAAAGGCCCCGAAAGCCCCAAGGAGTATAGTCGTTTCGTAAATTATTGGAAAAGGATAGATCGGGCTGAAATAAGGTTTACCCCCTACAATTAAAGGATAGTCAAAATCATTCATAAACCAGACCATGAGCATTCCAAGAAAGAATCCACTCACACCACCCATGAGGCAAAAAAATGTAACTTTAGAGCGCTTTAGTCCCATCGCCTCGTCCATCCCATGTATGGGAAAGGGGGTATAGACATCCCATTTTTTGTAACCTGCATCACGAACTTTTTCCGCTGCATGATAAATGTCCGCTACGGTATCGAAAAGGGCTACCTGACCATATGGAATTTCTGCCATAAGTTAAATAGAGTAAGATAAATTAATGGTGATTATTATGAGGATTGGCCTGAGGGGTAACTGCCTTAATTTCCGCAAAAGCCATGAGGGGAAGAAAGCGTAGAAATAAAAGAAAAAGTAGGGAGAAAAAACCAAAGGTGCCTATGAAGGTAAAGATGTCGACAATAGTTGGGGTAAAATAATCCCAGTTAGCAGGCATAAATTCGTTCGCGAGCGAAGTGACAACGATGACGAACCGCTCAAACCACATCCCGATGTTTACAAATATGGCGACAACGAAGACAAAGGCTGGATTTTCGCGCACTTTTTTAAACCAGAAAAGTTGCGGCGAAATCACATTGCAGCTTATCATAATCCAGTAAGCCCAGGCGTAAGGTCCAAATGCCCGGTTAATAAAAGCAAATCCCTCATAGGGATTCGCTCCATACCAGGCAATGAAAAATTCTATCATATAAGCGTAGCCGACCATGCTCCCTGTGGCTAGGGTGATTTTGCAGATGCAATCTATATGATACTGTGTAATTAAATCATGCAGTTTATAGATCGCCCTTAAGGGGAGGACGAGAGTCAAAACCATTCCAAATCCAGAAAAAATAGCGCCGGCTACAAAGTAAGGGGGTAAAATAGTGGTGTGCCAGCCAGGTAAATGAGCAACCGCAAAATCAAAAGATACGATTGTGTGAACCGATAACACGAGTGGCGTACTTAAGCCGGCTAAAAGGAGATACGCCATTTCGTAATTACTCCAGTGTCGGTTAGAACCGCGCCATCCCATTGCTAAAAGGCCGTAAAAGAATTGTCTCCACTTCTGAGTTGCGCGATCGCGTAAGGTTGCCAGATCAGGGATCATACCCATATACCAGAATAATACCGAAACCGTGCCATAGGTAGAGACGGCAAAAACATCCCACTCAAGAGGGCTGCGAAAATTAGGCCAAATCCCATTAGCATTGGGCAGAGGAAAGAGCCACCAGGCAAACCAGATTCTACCGATATGGAACAATGGGAATATTCCAGCGCACATTACAGCAAATATGGTCATCGCTTCCGCTGCTCGATTAATAGAAGTGCGCCACTCCTGTTTAAGGAGACAAAGGATTGCAGAGATCAGAGTCCCTGCATGTCCGATGCCGATCCAAAAGACAAAGTTGACGATTGCCCAACCCCACATCACAGGCCCACGCAATCCCCAAACACCTACGCCAGTGAATAAAAGATAGGCCAAACCAATACCTGTAAAAGAAGCGATAAAGCCTGTAACGCAGAAACAAACCCACCACCATAATGGAGTCTTGTCTTCAACGATTCCGCATATCTTCTCCGTAATCCAGTGAAAACTTCGATCATTTTCCACTAAGGGTCGACGGGGAAGATCACTGGGCTTTGCTTGTTCCAGGATCGCTGTTTTTATGGGATTCATTTCCTCAATTTAGGGCATAAGGTGAAAGTATTTATTAGTCTATTTCTTCTATTCAGGTATTATGTGTGCCGTTTGCATGATTCTCATCAGGAGCTTCATTATGATGATCGTCATGGTTATTGCCCTCTTCATGGTTTTCTTCCCCGTGATCACTATGCCCGAATTGATTTTCATATTCCATTCTACTTAGCGGCATATCTTTGTAGTCAGGCATACGGGGATTTGGATTGCGTAAACGCGCGAGATAAGTGGTGCGTGGTCTTGTATTGAGATAACCTAGGACAGAATAGTCACGATCGATGGTTTTGGTGATCGAAACTTTACTCTCAGGGTCACTGATGTCACCAAATACAATGGAGTCTGTAGGACAAACCTGCTGGCAGGCAGTTTTAATCGTCCCATCTGGAACCTTAATATTACCCGAGTCTCGGGCTTTTACCTTAGCATTTATCTTAGCCTCCTGGATGCGCTGCTGACAGTAAGTACACTTTTCCATTACCCCTCGCATGCGCACCGATACATCAGGGTTCTTCTGCATCTTCTCCAATTCCGTCATACCACCGGCGCCTAAAGGACCTTTATAAAAACTGCCAATATCCCTTTTATTCCAATCAAAGAAATTAAATCTTCGCACCTTATAGGGGCAATTATTTGAGCAGTAGCGCGTCCCGACGCAGCGATTATAGGACATTACATTCAGGCCCTCATCATCATGTACGGTAGCATTCACAGGACAAACCTGTTCACAGGGCGCTGTTTCGCAATGCATGCACATGACAGGCTGTGAGGTCACTTGAGGATCTTCAGGTATCTCTCGTCTGTGGTTATCAATATCACCACTCGAGTAATAGCGATCGAATCTCAACCAATGCATTTCACGGCCGCGTGTTACCTGATCCTTACCAACGATCGGAATATTATTTTCACTCTGACAAGCGACAATACAGGCACTACAAGCGGTGCAGGTATTAAGATCTATACTCATTCCCCATTGGTGATCACCACCAAATTGAGGAATCTCATAAGCTGAAGCTCCCCTGGGTTGTTGCACCACTTTTTCTTGCAAACTCAGATCCGAGTCATTTCCGTAAACAGGGGGTGAGTGTGCTTCCAAGCCCATCTTATCTACAAAGTCGGGATGTTTGCTATAGTCCTCGACATTCGCTTCACGAACAATAGCTCTTCCTTCCATGGACCAGTGCTCTTGAGTGTTAGCCAGAAGATAGGTTTTGTCTGTAATATTCAGTTTAGCTCCAGAGACATATCCAGGTGATTGAGTATTGACTAAAGGGTATGCTGTAAATCCGGTTTTTTTCCCAATGCGACCTACTTTTGTGCGTCCATATCCCAGCGGTATAACAACCGTGTAATTGGCCAAGCCAGGCTGAATATGTATTGGTCCACGAACAGTTGTTCCACCGATTGTTATTTCACCAAGTGGGGAGACTTCACGACCCATTTTAAAGGTTGCGGTATTCTTTGAAGCGATTTGTTTGAATGAATTCTGTTCAGGATCATAACCGATATCTTTAGCTAAACGCGGACTGATTGAAATCGCATTATCCCAAGTGAGTTTGGTCATCCCTTCGGGACATTCTTGTAACCATCCATTATTATTATAAGATCCATCCCACATTCTTGGGCTGGGGATAATCCGTACTTCAAGTTGGTTACTTGAAACTTGAGCGGGCCTAAAATTTCCTCTCGCGACCGTTCGCTTTAAGCGGCTCTGATTGACGGTAACAGGTATGTTCGCAAAACTGCTGTTTTTTAGCACTCCATCACTCAAAAATCGATCAAAGTCCTTATCCTTATCTGTTTCACTGGTGAGATTAGCGATTGTTTCTTTAACGAGGGCATAGGGTTCAGTTTCTTCCATGCCGGCTAGACGTGCCAGGAGTTCGATCTCCTGCATACCTTCAAAAAGAGGGTGTATCATCGGCTGTACAGGGACAACTGTGCCATCAAATGTCCGGCCATCACTCCATGATTCAAGATAATGGGTAGCTGAAATATGATATGTTGCTTCTATGGAGGTTTCATCAAAATAGTAACCATAATGGATGACTTCATTGACTGATTTTTGACGCTCCAACCAGTTTAAATCAGCGGGTGCATTGTAAGCGGGATTACCACCCACGATAATAAGCGTCTCAATTCTACCATTTTCCAGGGTTACGCCCAGATCCTGAATAGTACTGGCACTATAATTTGGAAGATTGAGATAATTGACTGTATGACCGTTAGCTCCGAGCAAATCGTTGATAAAAAATACTAATTCATGAACTTCAACGGGCTGGTGGCTACCAGCGGTAACGACGGTATTACCGGGATTTGCAAGAAGGTCAGCTACACATTCTTCAATCCATTGTGCATCCGTCACCAGCCCAGTGGCATTTTTTTTCAATTCCTCTGAAAGAGAAGAATCAATAGATTTTTGTTTGAGTAATTCAATAGCCAGCAGCGCGGTAAATGCTGGAATTTGTCCACTGGACAATCGCAGTCGATGATCAGCCATTGCGCCAGTTAAACTGAAATTACTTTCAACCTGGTAGAGTCGATTCATATTTTCCGCTTCCTGGCTGCTGTTAACCCTGCGGGCAGAGGCAAAATCACGAGAATTCCCAAGTTGACCGGGCTCACTATTCAAAAAGTCTGCATCTAGTGATAATATGCGTTTTGCTTTTCTAAAATTATATTGAGGTCGAAGAGGACGGCCGAAGAGACGCCGCGTCGCAATTTCCGGATTATCGAAATTGATGGGTTCATATTCTGCCCACGTGGATCGAGGAAAAGTTTTTTTGATTTGCTCAACGATACGGCTCCGAGTGGGAGAAGTGGATTGTTCGGCGAGAAATGCGAGCCCTTGACCCTCGGTTGATAGGAATTTATCGTGAATTTCTTGAAGTAAATCGTAGACTCTCCCTTGAGTGATGCTTCGGGGCCCTTGGCTGCTTTTAGTTGAACGATCCGGGTCATAAAGATCTAAAATGCTAGCCTGAGAGAAGATATCAGTGGCTCCACCATAGGGCGAATGATTGGGGTTACCTTCGATCTTAGAGGGGCGATGTTGATGCGTTTCAACCAATAAAGGCTGATTGTCTTTTGCAGATGGATGTGACGTAGTATAATATACAGGGACTCCTGGAATGACATTCTCTGGTTGTTTTGAGTAAGGTAAAATATATTGTACCGGTCGCCGACATCCGGCCATACCCAGCCCTGCGGCGCCAAAGGAGGCTGCCATCATTTTAAGGAATTGCCGGCGGTTTACGCCATCTAATTCTGAGGCTCCAAGGGGAAATTCTTTTTCTATAAAATCTCTGAATTCCGGTTCATCTACCAGTTCGTCCAAGCTACGCCAGTAGCGCGGTCCGGTAATCGCCTCAGAGTCTATCTTTGTTTGTTCTAAATTAGATTTCATCGATGACAACCAGAACAGCTTACAGGTGGATTAACTTTCCAATTATGGACCATTTCTTTTCCCATTTCCAATTGCTTCTCCTCACTATCAGGCATCCAGTCGAGGTCAAAAACTTTATCTACTGGACGAATAAATGCTTCGGGGTTGCGGTGGCAATCCAGGCAAAATTTCATACTATGGGATTTGGCATGGTGAAGAGTTTCCATTTCGTTCACTTGACCATGACACTCGAGGCAACTAATGCCACGATTGACATGAACAGCATGATTGAAGAACACATAGTCAGGAGTTTTGTGAATACGTACCCAGGGGACTGGTTTACCCGTTGACCAGCTTTCACGAACTGGCGCAAGAGCGGGGCTGTCTCGCTTAATCTGATTATGACAATTCATACAGGTCGCGGCATCGGGGACGTTCGAATGTTCAGATCGATCGACATAAGTATGACAATAACGACAATCTATTCCCAATTGCCCAATATGCAAACTGTGATCAAAAGCAACGGGTTGAATTGGCTGATAACCCACACGGATATACTTTGGCGTGGCGTAATAAGTAGTGCCTACAGTAACCGCGATAGTTATAAGTCCCAAAGCAATGAGACATTGTTTGGGAACGTTATTGGACCACTTGGGGAATATGTTAGCCATTTTTGAGTTGTTTAATGGGGGTACAACTACTCTTGTTTGGTTAATCTTCAACCCGCGCTACCGAGCGAGGATCCGGCTTCACTTCGATTATAGTGCTCGTCGAGCGTGTATTTTTCTGTGGATCCAAAGTCTTTCTGCCCAGTCTTGCCAGGCTGAATATACCTAAAATAAACGCACCTAGTTCTGCTAAAAAATGTTTTCTCGGGATTTTACTGGTAGTCATGCTGACGTCTATTTTCGAATCCCATTATGGACTAAGATTTTAATCATGTTAGTTAGCAATGCCGTATCTTTAATGTAAAATTAACCCTGATATGAATTCTATAGTGAAATATGGCCCCTTCCTTCAACTTAAATTTTAATAAAAATAAATATTAAAATCTGCTTAATATGCTGTATTAGTAAACTAAATTCAAAAATCTTAACTCGGTTTGTTAATTTGATCCCACACCACGCTCTAAACTCCTTAAAGCTCGAAATGATACAATAAAGCTTGAACTAACCATGAGAAGCGCTGCAACCACGGGGTGCAGAAGACCCAAAGCAGCCAATGAAACGCCTATTAGATTATAACTTGCAGCAAACCGCAGATTTCTACGAATACTACTACAAACACTGCGACATAATTTAATTGATCGGGGCAGTAGTGATAAATCATCACGAATGATTACCGCAGTTGCTGCTGATTGAGTTAGCGCTGCTCCACTCCCCATCGCTATAGATGCGGGGCACACCGTCATGGCAACAAGGACTAAATATATTCTTTCGAGAGGGAGGTTCAGCGGTCTTTTCGATTATCGTCATCCCTTTTTCATACTATTAAATTAAACAATTAATGAGTATTTTGAGGAGTGTTGAGATCAACCGTAACTTAGCTTATTCTTAGATAAGACGAGATCTCGATTTAGACTGCGAAACGGTTTTATTTTTAATCGTTGAAGTACACCGTGATAAGCTTTGACTGCTTCTTCGGGGGTAATTTCACCATCAACGATGCGCCTCAGCATTTCGATAAATGTCAGCGGGTGTTCAGAGAGATTTATTTTTCGGCCAAACAAGGCAATCCGTGCACCATGTTTCTGCGCATCGTGAATGAGATTAAAAGCATCATAGGTGGTACCGGCACTTCCTCCGAGGATCCCCACAATAAGATGGGGATCATAGGAGACAAGTTCTTCGAGTGCCGCGGGGCCATGATAGGGGATTTTAAGAAATAAAGGTCTACCCTTATTCGTAACCCCGGCTAGACATCGAATAATATGGTCATTCAGGAAAGCATAAATCTTTTTTGGATTTATGCCGGGATCAACATTGGGATTGAATACTTCCATGAAGTAGCGAAAATTCTTTTTTTCAGCTTCAATCCGAAAATCGTGAAATTCCTGCAGGGTTCGATGATCCCATTCGAGGTTGTTCGTAAAGGTAACTGAATAGAGACCGAGGTCGCTCCCAAGAACAGGCTCTCTATGGTTACAATCTAGACGGCCATACTTTATATGTTCGATTGTAGCCGATCGAAAAGAGCGAGAAGGGGATTTAGGATAGCTCCCTCCACGAATAACCCAAATGTCCGATGTATCGTTAGCGCGTGCCGCAGGAGTAATCGGAGAATTCTCAAAAAGTTTTTCTTCAATACCTAACTTTTCCACATTGGAAGCAGAGAGAAGCATAATATCGATAATACCCTGTCGAATAACATCACGGATCTGATTGCGATAGTCTTCCAGGCTTTTCCAGCAACCAACAGACTCAGAATAGGGGTGCTTGCACTCTCCGAATTCTGGTCCAGGAGCAGCGATACCGAAAGCCATATCAGCATCTTTAGCATCAGCTATAATAAAATCTTTTGTCCCGGATGGATCCGCTATGATTCGTGCTAACTTCTTGTCTAATGATTTCAAGGTAGTTCTTAATTAAGTTATTAAATATACAAAAATAGCATCTTTATAAAAAGAGAATTTTTTCAACATTAAATAACTATATAATTTTATAAAACCTAGGTTCGTTTAGAACTAAATGTTATTTAATAATCATACAGCCTAAAATGGATAGTGTGCAATATGTTAGGAATATTTAAGGCTTGTCAGTTTATGTGCAATTGACTGAATTCAAATTAATTACTGAGCAAAACTATTACTGATAATAGCAATTATAAAAAATATAATACTATTCTTTTGGTTTTCGATTTTCAGCAGTCTGATATTATCTGCTGCTGCTGTTGATTTAAGGAGTTCAACGGAAGAAACCCTACGTTGGACCGATATCGGAGAGTTACCGGGAATAGTTATAAATACTGGCTCCTTTTCTGGAGAGAGTAATGGAGCGCTTATCCTTGCAGGAGGAAGCGATGAAGAAGGAATTGATTCAGGTATTACAGTGCTCGTAAAAAATGAAGACGCCCAATATACGGCACTTTCTGGCTTCGAGCTGGATACTCCCTTGGCCTTTGGCGCCGCGGTACCTTTCGAAGAAGGGCTTCTTTGTATTGGAGGACGAGATAATCAACGGTCTTACGCCGAAGTATTTCTTTTAAAATGGGATCCGACCAATAGAAAAATTGAAAAGAAAGTTTACCCAAATCTTCCTGAACCCCGATCCTATTCAGCAGCAGCAATTATTGATGGTGTTGTTTATGTTGCTGGAGGAATTGATGCCTTAAACTCTCCCCAATCATCAAAGAACTTCTGGTCACTAGATCTCACATTACCTGAGAAACAATGGGAAGTCCTGGAAGAATGGCCTGGTCCCAGTCGCATGCTGGCGGTGGCAACGGTACAACATGACGGCTTTTACAATATTCTTCATCTCACTAGTGGATTAGAGATTAGTGTTACTGGAAATCAATCATCGGTTATAAAGGAATTGAATGATGGGTATCGTTACAATCCGATTGCAGATAATATTTCGCGATGGGACATGATCACTGACCCGCCCTGGCCAATCTTTGGAGCTAAGGGTACTGGGGTAGGGCAATCCCATATTTTTTTCTATGGTGGATATGAAAGCAAGAGAGATTTTTTTCTTAACTCTCTATCTCCTGAGATAAATAGTTTTCGCCCTAGCATATTAGCCTACCATACGTTCACCAACACCTGGGTTAAGATGGGTAAATTGCCGAATGATATTTCAGCCGCTGAAGTGATATTGGGGAAAGAAAATATATTATTATTGGAAACCAGTGATTCGGCGAAAAAGTTTTACACGGGGAAACCAGTATTAAAGAAAAGTCGTTTTAGTACCATTGATTATACATTACTTGGGGCTTATCTCCTGGCTCTGGTGGTATTGGGGTATTACTTTTCCAAACGTGAAAAGACGACTGAAGATTATTTTCTGGGAGGTAGAAGAGTCCCCTGGTGGGCGGTTGGGTTAAGTATTATTGGGACAGGTTTAAGTGCAGCCACTTATATCAGCACACCGGCAAAAGTTTATGGGACGGATTGGGCTTACTTTCTGTTACGTATGCATATGCCAATCGTTGTTATTATCCAGATGTATGTTCTACTTCCGTTTTTCCGCCGGTTATATGTTACCACGACCTATGAATATCTAGAAATGCGATTTAATATCCTTGTGAGATTATTTGGCAGTCTCTCTTTTATTATTTCACAATTGGGCCGAATGGGGATAGTTCTTTACCTGCCTGCGATTGCCCTATCCGCTGCTACAGGTTTGAATGTTTATTTTTGTATTATTTCGATGGGTGTTCTTTGTACTATTTATACCGTGTTGGGAGGTATTGAAGCGGTTATCTGGACTGATGTCTTACAGGTGATTGTATTCTATACCGGAGCAGTTATTATTCTTTTTATTGCAATTTTCAGGCTTGACGGAGGGGTCACTCAATTCTTCGAAATATGCAGCACACACGATAATTTTAATTGGGTGAACAAAGGTTGGGATATTCGCACGACATCACTATTTGTTATAATCGTGATGAGTTTTCAGGCGATAATAATCCCTAATGCGGGAGACCAGGTCGAAGTACAGCGGTGGCTGACAACAAAAGATGAAAAGTCTGCTCGTAAAGCATTAGCCATAGGGGCGATAATATCTATTCCTGCATCTTTTCTCTTTTTCTATATTGGCTCTTCGATGTTTGCTTACTACCAAAATCGGCCGGAAGAATTAAATCCTGTCCTCATGACGGACGGCATAATCCCCTGGTTTGTTGTACAGAACTTGCCCGTCGGTATATCTGGATTTGTCATTGCAGCCATCTTTTCCGCGTCGATGTCGAGCATGGACAGCACCATGAACAGCCTCGCGACCAGTATAGTTACAGACTGTAGACGGTTAAAGAAAACATTAACTGACCACCAGGGACTGAATATAGCACGTTGGCTGACCGTCCTTTTTGGTGTATTTGGAACGGTAATGGCACTGATTTTTGCTACGATCGATTTCCCCTCATTGATTGACCTAATGTCCATTTATAATGGTCTTTTCATGGGAGCACTGATCGGGGTATTTTGGCTAGGAATGTTTACGAACCGCGCCAATGCTTTAGGTACTTTAATTGGGATTATAGTAAGCGCAGTTGTCATGTATTGCACACAGAAATATACTCCATTGCATTTTTTTGTATATTTGCTGGTCAGTTCGGGCACGTGTATCATAGTTGGATACTTAGCGAGTGTAGCAACAGGCGGTAATAAAAAATTACCAGAAGGGTTTACGATATTTACGCTTCCAAAGGAAATTAAAGATTAGATAAATATCATGATGAATGGCATAATATTTATTTTAATCACATCCCTTATATTGTTCTCCCCGCTAAAAAGCGAAGAGGATGTAGATGGGTTGGCTTCACGAGTATACAATGCGTATATGAATAATAAACCATTGCCCATTTTTTCAAAAATGATGCCGGAATTAACCGCATTAACGGCGTACGAAATTCAAGCAAATTATGTAAAAAAAAGGCTTTCAGGCGATGAAATAACAGGATTCAAAGCAGGACTTACAAATGAGAAAGCACAAGATCGATTCAGTGTTACGAAGCCGGTCTCCGGGGTTCTTTTTGCCTCGGGGATAAGAGATGGCAATATGCGTATTCATCGCCAGCATAGCAACCAGCTTATGATTGAGACGGAGATTGGATTTGTCGTAGGTCAACAAATCAATAAACCGGTTTCTAATATATCAAAATTGAAAAAAAGAATCCGCTCGGTTGTAGCGGCAATTGAATTACCAGACCTGGAATTTGAAGACATGAGCGAACTTAAAGGTGTCGATATCATTTCTGGTAATGTCTCTGCTTATGCCTATTTATTGGGTGAGGCTCAAGAATGGAAAAAAATCAATCTTTCGAAGATATCACTTATTCTCTCGCGAGACGGTGAAGTTATAAATAGTGGCAGCGGAAGTGATCTCCTGGGTGATCCTTGGGAGGTCGCCCTGTGGCTCGTAAATAATACTGTTTCTCAGGGATGGTCAATTCAACCCGGCCATATCTTACTGGTGGGTGCTATGGGAAAGATGTTGCCGGCGAAGCCGGGAAATTATGCCGCTGATTTCGATGAATTAGGTCGAATCATCTTTGTCATTAGTGAATGAGTTTTCTATAGCGGTCGACTGAGGCGATTTTTATACTTGATAGATGTTTTTTCATTGAAATCTCGTGCACCCGGCAGATTTGCGCTTCTGTATATGGGTAGTGATATATTATTTTCTACGAGATATTGCATCGCTTCCATCGCAAGAAGATTAAGGAGTAGGGCCCCTGTCATCGTCGAGGTAGGACCTAACTTATCTGGTTGTCCTGGAATTTCAATTGCGGCGTCACCCACGACACCGCAGTTATCAAGAACAAAGTTAGAAATCTCATAAAGCCTCTTACTAATTAAAGGATCTGTTTGAGCTTGTTGTGACATTTCCACACTGGTTACCGCGACTAAGGTTAGACCAAGCTTTTTACATTCCAAAGCAACCTCAAGAGGAACGGGGTTTTTTCCCGAATTCGAAATCACGATAACAACTTCGTTTTTCCGCAATTCATAGGTATAATGATGACGCTGGACAAGCTTAGTGCCATAACCGGGGATCGTCTCGACCCAACCCCCCGTAGGATCAATGATCGCACTTACTGGAACTAATCCACCTGCGCGATGAATAATCTCCTGTGCAATGATGCTCGAGTGTCCACTACCAAATGTGTGGAGGACGCCTCCATTACCAATCGATTCGCCAATGATTACTCCTAATTCCTTTATTGTAGACTGATTATTTTCATATACACGGGCAGTAATTTTACCAAGGCTTTTGTAGTAATCATCTGCTAAATTCATTTACCTGAGTGTTAGGGTGAGGGAGTCCGATAACTAGGAAACAGCATGATGTTATCTTTGCAAATGGAATTTATCGGTAATTAAAATTAATGGAAATTAATTCTATAAAGATTGACGACTGATCTGTCGCGATAATCCTTGATGGCAATGGCCAATTCTGCAGTCAGTCTGGAAGATGTTGTCAAATGTTATGGACAGCACATTGCGGTGAATAACCTGAGTTTGAAAGTTCCCTCTGGTTCGATTTACGGATTCATCGGTCCAAATGGATCAGGTAAAACGACAACCATTCGAATGATTTTGCATATCATTTTTCCCGATAGCGGCAGCGTCGAGGTTTTTGGGCATCAGGATACACGAGCGGCTAATGATAGCATTGGCTATCTTCCCGAGGAGCGAGGGCTGTATAAAAAACTGACCGTTAGAAGGCAGCTTGCTTACTGCGCAAGGCTTAAGGGCATGTCGGGTTCTACTATTAATGAATCGATAGATAGATGGTTGGAGCGCATGGATCTAACGGGGTGGAAGAATAAGAATATTGAAACCCTTTCTAAAGGAATGATGCAAAAAACCCAGTTTATTGCAGCGGCACTCAGTGGACCTGAATTGCTGATTTTGGACGAACCTTTCTCCGGTCTCGATCCTGTTAATCTTGATATTATCAAGGAATCTATTCTGGAACTGCGCGAGAATGGGACGACAGTAATATTATCAACTCACGATATGACGATCGCCGAAAGAATGTGCGATTTTATTTTTATGATTTACCGTGGAGAAAAAGTGCTTGATGGCACTCTATCATCGATAAAAGAATCTTATCAATCCAACACCATTCGGTTGCGGTATAGAGATGAGAACACTCTGAATCTGGATAATATCCCTGGTGTCACTGCGGTAAATAATCGTGGATCGTATAATGAAATCCAAACGACTGATGATCCACAATTGATCTTACAAGCAGCTAGCAAACTTGGGGAGATCGAATTATTTGAAATCGCGCGTCCGTCTCTCCATGATATTTTTGTGCAAATTGCAACCCCGGAAAGAGAGATAGGTACCGATGATTAAACTGCTAACCGTAGCTTGGAATGACTACCGGCAGACGGTAGTTTCAAAAACATTCATCATTAGTATTATCTTAATGCCTGTTCTGTTTGGTGGTATGGTATTTGTTAATCTGTTTTCTAATGAGAATATCGATCTAAAAGATAAACGTCTCGGTATTATAGACCGAACGAATATTCTCTATGAAGAGATAGAAAGTAAGGCAGAGCAGCGTAATCAATATGAAATATATAAGGGGAAACTCGGTGATCGCAAACAAGTAAAACCGAAGATCATTGTCGAACAGATTTTTGATCATGATTACAAAACTGATGATGCCGTCCTTGGTTTATCCGATCGTGTTCGAGAGAATTCATTATTCGGGTTTCTTATTATTGGACAGGGGGTAGTGGACGATAATGAAGCTCATGGGGAGAGTTCGAAAATTATTTACCACACCGGTTCACCCTCTGTTGTGGAAATCCCCGACTGGTTTAAGACTGTTATCAGTGAGAAGATTGAAATGATGCGTTTCGAGGAGGCAGGTGTAGATAAACGGGTCATCAATAAATTAATGCGTCCTATAGATATGGATCGAATGGGTCTTGCGATGTTAAGCGAAGAGGGGAAGGTAATTCAGCCCAAGAAAGATGATCCTCTAAAAACATTCGGGATCCCCTTTACTGTAATGATCTTAATTTTTGTGACCATGAATATGAGTGCCCCTATGATGCTGAATACAGTGATGGAAGAAAAAATGCAAAAGATCGCAGAAGTCCTAGTGGCTTCTATCTCTCCATTTAATCTCATGCTGGGAAAATTACTCGCTGCGACCCTTGTAGGGATAACCTTTTCAATTGTTTATATCAGTGGTTTATTTGCGATGCTCATTTTTTATTCAGAGTCTGATCTGGTGCCGATTTCTTTATATTTTTGGTTTTATGTATTTCTTGTCCTTGGGTTGCTGAGTTTTGGGTCGATGTGGGCAGGAATTGGCGCAGCTTGTTCGGAAATGAAAGACACGCAAAACTTCGCGGGTCTGACCGTAATGATGATTGCTGTCCCGGTTATTCTCGGACCCGCAGTTATTCAATCCCCAAGCAGCACATTCTCTGTAATCGTTTCACTTATTCCTCCATTTACTCCCTTGCTCATGCTTGTGCGCATGGCAATACCTCCCGGCCCAGCTTTATGGGAAGTCGCTTTAGGCCTAATTCTGTGTATAAGCTTTACTCTTCTTTGTGTCTGGGCAGGGGGCAAGATATTCAGAATTGGTATTTTAGCTCAAGGTCAGACACCGAGCATAAAGGTTCTTATTCGCTGGATCTTTTTTCACTAAACTATGTTATTAATCGATAGGTGATGAGGGTTGATTATGTATTTAAGTCTTAGCTAAACGATCATTGACCCACGAGTTTTCATATGAGCGACTATCTATTAGCAGGTTTCGGTAAAACTGATATTACTCCCCAGACAGATGGAACCTTCAAGGTTTTAGATCCGATCTATTTTCGTGCTTTACACTTAAAACAGGGTGATAAGCAAGTTACTTTCCTCTCTGCTGATCTCTTTCAACTCGACGACGATTTTAAGGATCTTGTCGCGAAAAAGGTCACCGATATTGAAATTGATGGTGACTGGATACTTCAAGCACCAAGTCACCTGGGCACAGCTCCCATTTTTTTTAATCATTACATGGTGCAGCCCACTGAATCCCTGCGCCATTATGATAAAGTAGAATTTTACGCAGAAGCTGCAGCACAAGCTATTCGCTTAGCCTATAGGGATGTCTCGCCTGCGAGCATTGCGGTCGGAACTACAGAGACACCAGAAGAGCTGGCGCATAATCGGAGGGCTTATGACAAGAATGGCAATTTTGTTTTTGTCACGATGCAAAAGTGGCACACTCAACCCAAGCATCTCGTCTATAAACCACATGATCGCCAACTGGGAATTGTTTATATAAAGAGAGAAAAAAAACGTCCAATTGCGCTCATTAATTATGCCAATCATGCGCTTTGCCTGGTTAAAGAGTTTGGTAATATATCAGGAGAATACTGTGGTCGGCTTTGTCAAATGATGGATGCTGAGGGGTTTGATGCGCTTTTTATCCAAGGTGCTCTAGGTGATATTGCCCCCAATCGTAAAACAGATGACCCCGCCAACTATCTGGCAAATGCATTATTGAAGATCTCGCATCAACTCATCGACACCCTTGAGCCCACTGCTGATCTTGAAATTAAATTGGCAAGCAAAACGATAGATATTCCCTTTCAACCTCTACCATCCCCAGATGAACTTAAGCAAAAAATGGAGAAAATTCGATTATCGGACGGTCAAAACCCTATGGTTCGCAATTCAGAGGGAACCTGGCAATGGAAAAATAAAGATAAGATTGGGCCGAGAGATAATCATGACAGGTATAAATATTGGTTAGCGTCACGCTTTGCAGGACAGAAAAATTATCCCTATACACTGCGGGCCATTACTATTGGTTCTTCCTGCCTGCTCTTTATTCCGGGTGAACCCTTTTCTGAAACAGCGAGCAAAATACGCGAAGCGGCTATTCAAGAAGAGATTTTAATATTAGCCAGCCCTTCAGCTGAAGCCGGTTACCTGGCTACTCCTCTCGCCCATAAGGAGGGAGCAAATGAACATGATCTTTCGGCTCTTGATTATGAATCAGAACCCGCAATCGTTACAGCTGCGATAGAACTTATCAATCATCCCACACTTGTTTAATCGAAAGCATAAAAATGACGAAGAAATCAAATCTTCAACCCGTTTCTATCACGGATAAAGAAATAACTGATTTAATTGAGTTGGTCGACAGTGTGATGCGAGAAGGTAGCGACCAGAGTATGCTAACTGATTATCCGCTTGTTTTTCGCAGGGAGAACTTGAGTAACATTCACGTAATCAAAGAACAGGGGCAGCTTGTAGCAGAAGTGCCCTATGTCCGGCGAACTATAAAGATGGGAGATGTCGAATTCAGGATCGGTATTATCTCTGCGACATCGACCCATCCCGATCATCGGAAAAAAGGCTATGCCTTAGCCTGCCTCAATGCGAATGTGGAAAAAATGGAAAAAGAAGGTACCGAACTATCTGTATTATGGACCGTTGTACCAACATTTTATTTTTACAATCACTGTGATTACCAAGCAATAAGAAAACAAATGTCTGTCTACTTATGTCATAAAAGGGATGCTTATGCATTCACTGACTATGGTTATGACATTGTAAGGTATAGCCCACACTCTCGGGATTACTTGGATGAAATTATTTCTATGCATGGGAAAGATGATTATGGAACACAGCGTGATGAAGATACCTACAGAGGATATTTTTCTTTACCTAAGATGACAACGTGGATCGCACTGGATAAGGGGAAGCCAACTGCGTACATTATTGCAAGTTTAGCAACGAATAAACCAGGGATAATTGAAGCTGGTGGAGAAGAAGAAGCTATTGAGACTTTAGTCAGGCATGTATTATTGGAATGGCCTGAGGTTGAAGATCCGATTCGGTCCTATGGATATTTTCTTCCCTCAAAACTCGGTATGGTTATGGAGAAAAATCTTCCTGATCGGAGAGAGCCATGGACGAGTAATATGATGATAAGATTTAACTTACCGAGAAAATTTTTTGAACGTATTTCGTCCTGGCTCGTGAGAAAGAACAAAGGAAAGGAACGTGCTTTTTCACTGGAAATAAAAGATATAAATGAAATAATATCTTTTGAATTTTCAATTGAAGGGCTTCATGTTGGAGATAAAAAATTACAAGAACATATTATCCTGACACGACGACAATTAACTTCAGCCGTATTTGGTTGTCATCCGCAAGTTACAGAGAAAAATTACCCTGAATTATCCAGGCTGTTCCCCTTTTATTTTCCTCTCTGGATTCTTGATCACAGTTAAGCTTACTGCTTATGCTGATGTGTAACCTTTGATTACCTTTTCGGTGTTATCGTCGATCCAATCCCAGTCTAATTCGATGCCAAGACCAGGCTTGTCCGGTAGCCGTTGATAGCCATCTTGGTCAACTTCAAGAGGATTATCTTTAATTGCGAAGCGAAAAATAGGGTGGTGCGCTTCAACGAATCTACTTAGCTCTGACGCACAGGCAACTTGTAGATTGGCAACATCGATAATAGGAGAAGCCGCGGTATGAATCTCTAACTCATAGCCCATCAGCTCGCACATAGCGAGTGCTTTACTTAACCCTGTTATTCCCCCTTTCAAATGTACATCACCGCGTGCTATATCCAATGCCCCTTGGATTAAGTATTGTGGCAGCTCATGTAATCTTACTGTTTCTGCCGCAAGAACAGGTGTTTCTATATCATCCGCAAGTTTTTTTAATTGATTAATTTGACGATCAGGAATGGGTTCTTCAAACCAGAGATATTTTAATGTATCCAGCTCTCTTCCAATAGCTAAAGCTTCAACAAAAGTTAGCTCTGCTATTGAATCGATCATTAGGGGAAAATCCGGGCCAACGATTTCGCGGGCCAAATGTAAGCGAGGGATGACACTGGCAGGACCACCCAGGGGTTGTAATTTTATTCCAGAATAACCTGCTGCTTTTTTTGCTTTTACTGCTTTTTCAAGGGCTTCAGGTGTCTCAATCAAATGGGGTGGAAGACTGGCATAAAGCGGTACTTTGTCACGCACTTTACCGAGTAGAGTGGCAATGGGTAGACCGGCAACTTTTCCTTTGATGTCCCATAGGGCCACATCAAGTTCAGCCTGAATCGTATCCGTAAGACCATAAAGATGCCTGTTCAAGCGTCTGATATCTTGCCAGATCGCTTCGTGGCAAAGTGGATCATGCCCGACGACGTGATGGTAATATACATCATGAATGAGACTGGCATTAGCATGACCACATCCAACTACACCGTAGCCCATGCTATAGCCTTCAACACCTTCGTCGGTGGATAGGCAAATGAGTGGATAGTACCAGAATCTGGGTTCTGTAACCGGTTTTGGCCGGTCCTCATACCAGGCCGAGAAATCTAGCTTTACCAAATATGTCGTTATTTCAGTGATCTTCATGGGTAATAGATGATTAGTAGGTTAATTTACGGATACACAACATTCCCCCTATTTTTCTTAAGCAAAACCTTTGTAAATTCTAATTTTAGATAGAGCCTAGCAATTCGGTTTTGAGACTGCCAATGCAGGGAAGGTTGCGATAACGTTCTGCATAGTCGAGACCATAACCGACAACGAACTTGTCGGGAATCTTAAAACCAACAAAGTCAGACTTAAAGGGTACTGTACGTCGTCGCTTTTTATCAAGTAATATGCAGGTCAGTAATGATGAAGGGTGGCATTGTTTTATATGATCATAGACGAGCGAAATTGTATGACCCGTATCGAGGATATCATCAATGAGAAGGACATGCCGATCTTTGAGATCGAGTCGAATCGAATCAATAATTTCAGGTTCTTTATTTGATTGTGATTTATTGTGATAGCTCGATACCCGTATGCAATCTAAGCGAATTGGTATATTAATGTTTCTCAGGATATCGATGGTAAAATAAAGCGCACCATTGATTATAGATATAACGGTAATTTCATCATGTTCCTTGTAGGCCTCAGTTATATCCTGACCCAATTCAGAGATACGTTTTTTTATATCCTCTTCAGTAAAATATATTTTTTCCAGTAATTCTTTCATTGTGGATCTATAGATTAATGAAGCTTACTTTTCTCAATCTCAAACCCAAATTTCAATAGGTTCATAATTTCTCACTGATGAAAAATCATCCTTTTATTTTGACAGAAGGTGAAGTGGAGGTCAGATAATGTTCTATGATTTCGGTGTCTGTCCGAAAACTGGTAAAAAAATTTGATACGACGATAGCACTTGAGTGTGTTGATCTTTCCATTGACCCCGGTGAATTATTTTTTCTACTGGGTCCAAGTGGTTGTGGTAAAACGACTTTGCTTAGAACAATTGCCGGATTTTACATTCCGGACGAAGGTCAGATTTTCTTTGGCGATAAGGATGTAACCCACCAGGAACCCTATAAAAGAAATGCGGGGATGGTCTTTCAAAGTTATGCATTATGGCCACATATGACGGTTACTCAAAATGTAAGTTTTGGACTTGAGCAACGAAAATTAAAAAAAGAGGGAATAAAAAAGAAGGTCTTAGAAGCTTTGGATGCTGTGGGAATGCAAAGCTATGCTGAACGTAAGCCCAATCAACTTTCAGGTGGACAACAGCAACGTATTGCTCTGGCGCGTGCACTGGTTATTCGTCCACAATGTTTACTTCTCGATGAACCACTTTCTAATCTCGATGCCAAGTTGCGCCTTGAGATGCGGATGGAAATCCGACGTGTCTGTAAAGAATACAATCTTACAACAATATATGTTACTCATGATCAAAAAGAAGCTTTATCCATTGCCGACCGTATAGCGATTCTGCAAGAAGGGAAAATTTTACAGATTGGTAGTCCTCAGGATGTTTATAAACGTCCGCAAAACTCATTTGTCGCAGATTTTATCGGAGAAACAAATTTTATAACGGGTACAATTTTAAGAAGCAAACATAGGCAGGTTCTAATAAAAACTTCCTTGGGTAATATTCAGGGTGTGCTGCCGCACAATAAAACAGATGCTATTGAGGGATCAGAAGTAACGCTTTCCGTTAGACCAGAATCTTTTCGCATTGAAAAAAATGCATCTGATAACAACAGTTTTGAAGGGACTATAAATGAAAGCGTATATTATGGCGAAATTGGTCAGTACAATTTTTCAAGTGGAGATATAAATCTGAAAATTTTTGAACTAAACCCACAATTCCTCCGTGAGTTACCTGAAATGAAATTATACGCATGCGTTGATGCAGAAGATGTGGTCGTTCTTGAGGATTAATTAATGAAACGATATATCATTATTTTTGGATTAATTACACTCATTCTCGTCACTCCCTTTATCCTGCGCAAAGAAGAAGAAAAGGCGGGTGATCCGGACGAGGTATTGGTAATTATTTCACCACACCTGGGATCTATTAGATATGAGTTCACGCAAGGATTTAAAAAATGGTATAAAAAGACTACTGGCCTGAAAGTAGAAATTGATTGGCGCACTCCAGGAGGGACGAGTGAAATAGTTCGCTTTATTAATTCTGAATATACGAATTCATTTCGCAACTATTGGGAGAAAGAGCTGAATCAAAAATGGAGTTTAGAAGTACAGAAAAATTTCACAAATTACTACCTGGATGATAAAGATTTACCCAATGAAGACTCGCTTGCTCAATTGGCGCGACGCTCTTTCCTAGAATCAAGTGTAAGCTGTGGGATCGATGTCTTTTTTGGTGGTGGGAGTTATGATTTCATTCAGCAATCACGCGCAGGTCGGTTAATCGACTGTGGTATAATGAAAAGATATCCGGAATGGTTCGGTGATGCGGGTATCCCTCAAACATTTGCCGGTGAACCGTTTTGGGATCGGGAAGGACGGTGGATAGGTGCTGTCCTCGCGACATTTGGGATTATATATAACCGAGATTCACACGAGCGTCTCGGTATTGATAATTTACCGATGGATTGGAGCGATCTTACCGATCCTCGTTATGCAGGTGAAATTGCAGTCGCTGACCCAACCAAAAGTGGATCAGTAAACAAAGCGTTTGAAATGATCCTGCAGCAGCAGATGCAAAATCTTCAGAGTAAATATAAAGAAGAAAATTCGCAGGGATCCGAAGATTGGGAGACTCGGGCAATACATGATGGCTGGCTAAAAGGAATGCAATTGATTCAGCAAATAGCGGCAAATGCACGCTATTTTACCGATTCAGCAACTAAAATTTCTATCGATGTATCCAATGGTGATTGTGCTGCAGGGATGAGCATTGATTTTTATGGCCGCTATCAAGCGGAACTCATTCGAAATCGCGGTCAGAGTGATAGGTTCGGATATAGAATGCCGAAAAATGGGTCCGCTGTCTCGGTAGATCCAATAGGTGTTTTCCGCGGTTCTAAAAATGCTGAATTAGCGAGTGAGTTTATAACTTATGTTTTATCGATAGAGGGCCAAAAACTATGGAATTTTAAAATAAATACACCGGGAGGGCCTCAACAGTATGCATTAAGAAGGCCCCCAGTTCGAAAGGAGCTTTACGTTGATGATTTTAAACCCTTTCGTTCTGATCCGGAAGTTAATCCCTATCTCGAAGCGGGGGATTTTGTCTATGAGGGCAAGTGGACAGGACCATTATTCAATGAATTACGCTTTATCATAAAGGTAGCATTTATTGATGTTCATAAAGAGTTAAAAGCTGCCTGGGCAGCATTAATTGATAATAATTATCCCGCTGAAGCCCTTGCTATGTTCAGCGATTTATCGGCTATAGATTACGAAGAATCGAGGGGTTCAATTAAGAAAGCCGTCCGCTCTCGAAATCAAATTGAAGAAGTGATCATAGCAAAAAAGCTTTCTAATCATTTTCGAAAAAAATACAAAGATACGGTGAGGCTTGCTTATGGTGATATATGAATTAACTGCTAATTTAATTGGGATAGCTCATTAAAACAAACCGAGTAAAGTAATTTATGCAGATTGCATTTTTACATCTAATGCTGCTGAATAGCGCAAGAAATCATCGGTTAGCTCTTTGAGTCTTCTATTAATTTCTGGATCTTGAATTTTTTCGCCACTGAAAGCTTCACCTGTGGCAAACACGAAACGGGGTATGATGGTGCAGCGATAGTCCAACATGAGAGAGTTGGCAAAAGGCATGACTGACATGTAACTGCCTGTTCCTCCAGCCGCACACATAAATCCTGTGATCTTTTCTTTCCAAGCTTTTCCTGTTAACTCAAGAAAGTTTTTAGTAGCGGCACTTACATCATAATTATAGATCGGAGTAGCGATAAGAATCCCTGTAGCTTTTTCAATCTTTTGACTCAAGGCAATGACTTGCTCATTACTATAGCAGGGACCACCATTACAGAATGGAAGGTTCCAATCCACTAGTTCTATATGTTCTATATCATGTTCCGATCCATTGAGTTGCTGATAAGCAAGTCGCGCCATCGCTGAACTGCGACTCCCGATATTAAGACTGCAACTTATGATAATCAGATTCATGATTGAGATATTAATACTACTCAAGATATTCTAATTACAATCCTTTTGTAACAACTAATGATCATTAAAAGGATTTTTGTATTCATCGTTCTAAAGCGTAGGGTAAGCAGGAAGTGATCTGACTCAATAGTGGGTAGAACTTTTCTATAGGGATCACCTTCGAATTCCAAGAGCAATTATTTCATTATAAACCTATTCATAAGTCTTTTTCATGCCAGTGCAAAGTGTAGTCCCAGGTTCCCAGATTTAAAATCTACGGATTAAAGTATTGTCGCTGTTGCCGCCATTAACTCCTTTGGGGGCATTGAGATTATCACGATGTTTCAGTTTAGTCCCCGCATGTTCTTCAACAATATTGGTAAGCTCGTCTATGGTTGCCAATTCATTGTTCCTATATTGATCGGGCCATGATAATCTGATATTATCGAGCGATACAAAAATGGTGTGTGTTAATAAGTACATTTTACATTCATAAACCTTTGTTCTTTTCAATGAAACCACTCGCGTCCACATTAATATCTTACCATCTTTTTCCATCAAATATACTTCCAGTAGACTTGTATTACGTTTCTAGAATTATTATTTCAAGGCCGTTATTTGTGCGAGAAAATGTAATATGAACAGGCGATTGTTTTTAAGATAACGCTTCCATAGATGAGTTGGATTATGGATAAGACGATATAGTCTCTCAAATCCAGATCTTTGAATCCATAGGGTGCTTGACGCTGACTCCCGGAATGAAAATCAAATGCTGTACCTACACTAATCATAAGCGTGGTGTTTAACTGCTGAAGCTACTCTGCCATAAAATATTCTTGCTTAAGATTACTTAACCCGAGGCCGACTATTATCGGTGCTCCGCCATAGATAAAGTGTTAATAGGAAGAATGCTCTGTTGCTTCACAAACAGATATCATATAAAATCAGAACCATATACGTAATCGACACAATTCCCGGCATTCATTTACCGATCCATAGCATCGGCGTGCCATTAGGTGTAACGAGAAAGGCTTCATTATGTATTTTACGCAACTGTACGTCATTTTGGGCCTCACTAATTTTATGGACACCGGTGACACAAATGTTCGCTTTCTGTTGGTTGTCCAAAGCGACTAAAATGACCTCTTTGGCTGAATTCATGTTTATTGCGCTTACAGCCATACCTTGTACATTAAAGGTTCGAATATGTGATGCTGGTGGATTCACGAGTTCCAAGATTAAATGTTACAATGTTCTAATTTGTTGAGGAGAAAATTTTAAATTGCGGTTTTACAAGGAATTCACATTCTTCCACGAAATTATGCACTTCCGTATTGCAGTTATTATTTTAACAGGAATTCTTTTAATTAGCTGCTCTTCTTCAAGAAAGAATAATGATGCTTATCATGTCGCAGTAATACCCAAAGGGACGACACATGTGTTCTGGAAATCTATACATGCTGGAGCCATAAGAGCAGAACATGAATTAAATGACTCGGGAAATCCGGTAAAAATAATCTGGAAAGGACCTTTAAAAGAAGATAATCGATCCGCACAGATCAATGTAGTTGAAAATTTTATCGGTCAAAAAGTCGACGGTATTGTTCTCGCACCGTTGGACAGCAAAGCACTGGTGGCGCCGGTAATAAAGGCAGAACGGGCAGGTATACCGACGGTAATTTTTGATTCAGGACTAGAATATGATGGTATCGTAAGCTTTGCTGCTACGGATAATTATAAAGGCGGGCGCATGGCGGGTGAATACCTGGTAGAACTTCTCGGCGGCAAGGGAAAGGTAATTATGATGCGATACATGGTTGGGTCAGCAAGTTCAACCGCGCGTGAACAGGGATTTCTCGATGTAATTTCGCAATATTCTAAAATGCATCTTCTATCTGAAGATAAATATACGGGTGCCACCCGGGATACCGCGTATTCCGCTTCGCAAAATATCCTTAATCGCTATGGGGAAGAGGTGGATGGCATATTTATGCCAAACGAATCTTCAACTAATGGAATGTTATTAGCTTTACGCTCAATTGGCCGTGGAGGTGGTGATGTTAAATTTGTTGGATTTGATGGGGGTGACCAAAATGTGCAGGGAATAGAATCTGGTGACCTTCAGGGTATCGTAATTCAAGATCCATTTAAAATGGGCTACACCGCGGTAAAGTTAATGGTCCAGCATCTTCAAAGTCTACCGATAGAGAAACGCGTCGATACGGGTGTCACACTGGTAACACCAGATAATTTAGATGATGAAGATATACAAAAGATACTCTTTCCGCCGCTGCATGAATATCTGGGAATGTAAAATGCGAGATGACGGATTTTCGATTACCAAAACTCTCCAATGTCTAAACCTGAAATATTAGACTGAGAGCTAAAGTAATGGAAAATTCAGCTCGGTTACAAATGCGTGGTGTCTGTAAGCATTTTGGTGCGACTCAGGCATTAAACAATGTGAATATCGAAATTAAGCAGGGTGAAGTACATGCATTGATTGGAGAAAATGGGGCAGGGAAAAGTACGCTTATGAAAATACTGAGTGGCGCATACTCTCCGGATAAAGGTGATATTATCCTTGAGGGAAAACCCTTTGCTCCCGGCAATCCTTTACGCGCCCGAAAATCCGGGATTGCGATGATTTACCAGGAACTAAACCTCACACCTCATCTTAGCGCTGAGGAAAATATATTGCTTGGTGAAGAGCCAAGTCGGTATGGATGGATTGATTCTACAAGGCGACATCAACTTGCGCAGGAAGCGATAGATAATCTCAACTATTCTCATTTGCCACTGGAGAAACCAGTCCATCTCCTTTCCCTTGCTGAACAGCAAGTAATAGAAATTGCACGCGCTAGTATCGGGTCGGCACAACTGATAATAATGGATGAACCTACAAGCAGCCTAACTAATGTCGACGTGGCCAATCTTTTTTCCATAATCAAAAAGCTGCGTAATCAAGGGACCAGTATTATTTATATCAGTCATTTTCTTGAGGAATGCCAGGAAATAGCTGATCGCTATACTGTACTACGTGATGGTGTAACAGTCGGAAACGGGTCCATGAGTGACGTAAGTTTTAGCGAATTAATTCATCTAATGGTGGGGAGAGAGATTAATGAAATATTTCCTGAAACACCACACACCATAGGTGAAAGAGTAATGGAGGTTAACAATCTTGCTGGCTCCAGAAAACCGAGTTGTGTCAATTTTAGTTTACATAAAGGTGAAATTTTTGGGGTCGCAGGACTCGTGGGCGCAGGTAGAACGGAAACCGTGCGTGCATGCTTTGGCCTCGACGATGTTGCAGAAGGACGCATTTTAATCTATGGTAGCGACAAGACTCATTCTATTCCTCAAAAGCGATTGGATGATGGGGTCGGCTTTTTAAGCGAGAATCGCAAAGAAGAAGGGCTTATGCTTAATCTGAATGTGGCTGAGAATTTGACGACAACAAACTATTGTAGATTTACACGTTGGGGGTTGATTGACATAGCCAAACAACATGCATCAGCTAAACAAATGATAGATCGCCTGGATATTAAAATACACGGACTGTCACAGTCAGTTAATGAACTCTCCGGTGGTAATCAACAGAAGATTTCATTAGGACGTCTCTTACATCATAACGCTGAAATCTATATACTCGATGAGCCTACGCGAGGTATCGACATCGCAAGTAAATCAGAAATTTATAAAATTATGGGTGAATTGGCAATTGAAGGGAAAGCTGTTGTTTTTATAAGTTCTTATCTGCCAGAATTACTGGGAGTATGTGATACGATTGGTGTTATGTGTCGGGGTGTAATGCAGGAATCTCGGCCCAAAGCTGAATGGACTGAAGATGAAATTTTAAGTGTCGCCATCGGTCAGCAAGCGGATGAGTAACGTGTCTTACCAATGAATGCGGTGAAAGAAACTAAGTCGAGCAAGTATTCAACTAAATACCCAATATTGGGACCTATCTTGGGTCTAGTTCTCGTGGTATTGCTATTTTCTAAAACAAGAGGCTTTTTAACTCCTAATAATATAACAATTATTTTAACTCAAACGGTGATCGTTACCATTGCCTCACTTGGCATGACAAAAATAATTGTCAGTGGTGGTATTGATTTGAGTGTAGGAGCCGTTGTCGCATTTACAAGTGTTCTTGGTGCACATGCTGTTTCTGCAAATCTACCGATGGCCTTGGTGATTATCATCGCTCTCATTGGAGGCGGTTTGTTTGGGCTGATTAATGGGACCATCATCGCAGGTTTTAAAATGAATCCTTTCATTGTTACATTGGGCATTATGGGGGTAGCGCGAGGTGCCTCCAAGTGGCTAGGAAAGAACCAGACTGTTAATTATGATCCTGAATTATCAATAAACTTTCTTATGAACAACCCATCACAGATTGGTGGGTATGAAATTCCCTTGTGGATTCCGCCTATTGGTGTAGTCGTGGCACTATTAATGGCTGTCGTGATCAGTACGGTAATGAATAAAACTGTATTCGGGCGTCATATTTATGCGATCGGTTCGAATGAAGCAACTGCACGTCTCTGTGGGATTCGCACGGAATTTACGAAGCTTAAAGTATACATTTTCGCTGGACTGCTTTACGGTTTGGCAGGCGTTATGCAACTGTCACGCTTGCAACAAGGTGATCCTACTGTTGCCATTGGCCTTGAGCTTGATGTGATTGCCGCAGTTGTAATTGGAGGTGCAAGCCTAAGTGGAGGTACCGGAAGCATATTTGGTGCGGTTATCGGTGCTTTAATAATGGCAACTTTACGGAACGGTTCAGACCAGGTAGGTTGGCCGAACTATGCTCAAGAGATTATTATTGGCTTAGTAATTGTTCTTGCAGTAGGACTTGATCGCTTGCGACAAAGGCAAATTAATTAGTGTTAATTTAAAATTATTAATGATGGTGAATAGAGTAATAAGTATTTTAAATTGACAGATTTAAGCTTTCTTAAATTTATAAATAAAAACAAGGTTCTTAAATACGCTATGGGTAAATTTAAATTAGTAGATAAAAAGATTGGTCGGACCAATATAATGATGAGTTCAATCAGCTTGGGCTGTGTAACTTTCGGGAGAGAAATAGACGAAGAAACATCATGGAAGATACTCGATTACGCGATGGAAGCAGGTATAAAGTTGTACGATACCGCCGAAATGTATGGGGGTGGTAACGCTAAGGAAAATCGTAAAAAATGGATTGGGATTGATGATACGAGAGAAGTAACGACAGAAATGTATTCTTCAGAAAAAATACTCTCCCGATGGATGAAAGATCGTGGCTGCCGGAATGAGATGGTTATATGTACTAAGGTTAGTGCGGGAAACAATAATCCTGATAACATTCGACGTAAAGTAGAGGACAGTCTCGAACGGCTTGGTGTAGATAGCGTCGAGGTTTACATGCTTCACGAACCAGATAAAAATGTTCCGATCGAGGAATCACTTGAGGCTCTCAACGAGCAGGTAGAAGCAGGAAAAATAAAATCGATTGGATGCAGTAATTTTACAGCTGATATGCTGAAGGAATCCCTGGAAGTCAGTGAAAAAAAAGGGTGGGCACGTTTTGAAATTACAGAACCACCCTTTAGTTTAGCAGATCGAAGGTATGAGGCTGATTTTTTACCCTTATGCTTAAAAGAAGAAATTTCGACGATACCCTACAGTCCACTCGCTGCCGGATTTCTTGCGGGTAAGTATTCACCTGACAAAGATAAATTACCAAAGGGCACACGGTTCGATATTTCTCCCGGTCATGCAGACATATATTTTAATGATCACAATTTTAGGGTCGTAGGTCAATTGCGTGAAAAAGCTAAGGAAATGGAAATCCCAATAGTTCAATTAGCTATGGCTTGGGTCATGACTAATCCTTGTGTTACAAGCACGCTTATCGGTGCGCGTAAAACAGAGCATATTGACAATGCTATAAGCGCCTTGGAAATGGACCTTGATCCTGGATTGAGAGAAGAAATATCAAATTGGTATTAATTGACTCGAATTCTAAGTAAATAGGCGTAAGTGGCTTATTTAACTTTTTAAGTTATACTACACATCAGGTCTGTCATTCATTATGGAGACAAACATTGTCTGAGGAGATAGCAACGAAACGTATGGATTCGCATTATATATTTTTTTAGGACATTCTCAACTTGAACTACAATGACAATCAAACCTTAACCTGCTAATTAATAAATTAGTGCTTGATCAGAGAGCTTCAAAATTTACAGAGAAACTATTTCATGCTTTATTTAGGCGCTCATTGCGATTTAGATTTTTAAGTATTCGATTGTTTTAGTTTTTGAATTCATGATAAAAGAATTTATTCTCGCTTTAATCTAATCTACTTCCACTACAAGAATAATATATTTAAACATTATGCCCCGCTATCTCATAAAGATGTTTATTATCTTCCCATTATTAATATTCAATGGTTGTGCTGATCAACAGATCGAGATCATATCAGAAATTCAGGAAAAGCATTACCTCAGAGGGAAAAGCCTGCTTCGGGAAGGAAGAAAACAAGAAGCACTTGAAGCTTTTCTGAAAGTTGTGAATAAACGCAATGATGCCGCAGAGTCACACTTGGAATCAGGACGACTAAGTCTTACTCATATCAAGGATCCCGTTGCTGCAATTTATCATTTCCGTAAATATCTGGAACTCAAACCGGACGCTATACAATCGAAACTGGTCCGTCAGCTTATTGAAACAGCTCAAAAGGAGTTTGCGAGAAGTTTGCCAGGGCAGCCTTTTGAGGGCGAATTTGAGAGACTTGATTTAATGAATTTAATCGAACAGTTAAAAAATGAAAACCTTAAGCTAAAAAAGACTCTTGCTGAGTCCATTCAACGATTTGAAAAGTCACAAAAGGAATATAATTTATTACAGAATAAAATTATCACTCATGTACAACCACAAGCAGGAGAAAATGAGATTATTCCTGCTCAGAATGTACAACCAGTTACACCACCTGTAGTTATTAATAATGTGATACAATCTGAAGTCTATTTTGTCCAACCTGGAGATACACTTAGCCGAATAAGTAGGAAACTTTTTAATACACCGGGGCGCTGGAGAGATATTTTTAATGCGAACCGGGATGTACTCCCCAGTCCACATGCAATCAAAGTGGGGCAAGAGTTAAGGATCCCATGATTTGATATAGCAGAAAAATACTGTTAGATTTATTCACGATATTATATGATTTGTTTCGAGACGTTTATCCCTCTTATTTTTAACCATATATTTTTGTATTATGAAATATTTTGACTTCAATGCAACGACTCCGCTGTCTTCTGTTGCAGAAGAGGTTTGGATTAAGACTAATCGAGAATACTGGCAAAATCCGTCTAGCCCCTACGGACCATCCGCGCGAGCAAAAAATCTCCTCGAATCTTTACGAGAGCGTTTTGCTGCGATTCTTAGTTGTCAGTCGAATAACATTGTTTTTAACTCAGGTGCAACAGAAGGAAATAATGCCGTCATTGATTATTTTGCGAAGAATAGTTTGCCCCATAGCCGTATTTTAATTTCGGCAATCGAACACCCCAGTGTGTTGAAAGCTGCGGAAAATACATTTTTGGAGAAAGCTGATTTTATTCCCGTTTCAGCATCCGGTGTTGTCGAGATTGCCAAATTACGATCGCTGATTAAAAATGAAAAGTATTCATTAGTTTCTGTAATGGCCGCAAATAATGAAACAGGGGCCATCCAGCCTTGGAAAGAAATATTAGAATTATGTAATGCGAATCATATTTCCTATCATTGTGATGCATCACAATGGATGGGAAAACTGCGATCAAAGGAACTTGGAAAATGTGATTTTGTAACTGCTTGTGGGCACAAATTTGGGGGACCCAAAGGAGTCGGGTTTCTTAAAATTTCTGATCATTACGCTAATTTTAGATCCCTTCAAGGGGGTGGACAAGAATCTGGTCATCGTGGTGGGACGGAAAATTTACCTGCCATAGCAGCTATGCTGTCTGCATTGGAAGAAAGATTATTAAATATTGAAACTACAGCAAAGGAGCAAGAATCATGGAAAAATGAGTTTTTGAATATTATAATGAATAGATTACCTGGTATAAAGATTATCGCAAATGATTCGGATAGATTATGGAACACAGTTTCACTGATATTACCACAGCACGATAACACACGTTGGGTAATCCTGCTGGATAAACTCGGGTTTTTAATTTCCACAGGTTCGGCTTGTGCTAGCGGCAAAGAAGGTCCTTCACACGTGTTGGCTGCAATGAAATACTCTCTTGACGAAATGCGCCGTGTAATAAGAATAAGTGGAGGTAGTGATACCTCTCGGAAAACGTGGCACGAACTAGGTGAAGCCTTCAGTCAAGTTTGGAAAGATCTCAATACTTCCTTAAGCGGGTCGAGCAAAACACGGATTATTTCTATTTAATATCATATAACTCTATTAATATAGAATATTCTTATGGCGCGTAAGTCGGCGAGAAGACTTTGGACTGAAAAAGTAGAAAGCGAAAAACAAAATAACTTCGTTTGGGGTAAAGGCGATTTTAAGCTGGGCGAGGTGTTTTATGGCAGGATACTTGGTATTGACCCTAGTCTACGTTCGACGGGATTGGCGGTTTTGGATTTTAATCAAAAAAATCAGGGACAACTTTTATTTAAACAAACGATCAAGCTAAAGTCCAAACTGACAATGGCAAATTGCCTCGCGTCTATATCACGAGCAATAGACGAAGTGATAAGCAAATACGCGCTAGACTATGTTGCTGTGGAACAGACGATTTATGTACAAAATTTCCAAACCGCGCAGATACTTGGAGCAGCACGTGGTGCCGCAATTGCCGCCGTCGCACTGAGAGATCTTCCGATCATGGAATATCCCCCGTTGAGGATTAAACAAGCGGTAGTCGGGTATGGTCGAGCGAGTAAAGAACAGGTAGCGCGAACGGTAAGGCAACTTTTAGGTATTAAATCAGAATTAACTTTTGACGAGGCTGATGCTGCAAGTGTAGCGCTCTGTCATGCATTGACCTTCAGAGGTCAAACCTAAGCAATAGATTTTTTCTGTTCCTCAATACAGTGACGCAGAGGATTTTCATAATGTGTAATCGCAGATACTATCATTTCAAATCCATTCTGTCTTAAGAGATATCCTGCGATATAGATGCGATTCCTTTTAAAGCTTGTTATACGATAATAGCCCAGACCTAAGTAGTTAAGGCGGTTAGCTTCAGCAATTTCATTCCAAAGGATGAAATACGTATTCTTCCAAAATGTGTAACTACAAATATCTTCTGAGCATATCTCGCTTTTTAAAAGCCACATTAAAATCAATGAAGTTACTAATGAAATTATAGTGGTTAGTTCGAGGCTACCGGTATAGTTGATATTATTTAGCGGTATGCCGACAAGGAAAATTATTCGAAGGATATCAAACAGCTATAATACGACTATTGTCCAGAGGACGAGGGTAGAGTAACAGAAAAGGTATATTTGTTTTAGCTGGCTAGATATAATTCTACTGCATTTAATTTACTAACTTGGAACTGTATTTTCGATCAAGAAATCTAAATAACGAGATTTTCAAGGATTTTGCTCTGTATTTATAGTATATAAGTATTATTAAAAGGAGGATTACTATATGCGGCCTTCCTCGATATCATAGACATCAAACCAAGTGTAAATGCGTCGATTTTCAGGAATCGATTTTCTTATGTAAGATTCAAGAAATAATTGTAATTGAATCGGGAGTTCAGTTATACGTGTTTGGCGCATTTTCAAGTTCCAGAGCTTAATAGTATCTTCAGAGTGATAGGATTGTTCCGTGATCCAAGCAGCAACTTCTGCATCATTAGCACCACTTTTAACTAATTGCTTAAAGGCAAGACTACTAACGCCTGTAAAGTTTAAAAAAAAGCCATCTAGAGGACAGTCAAAATGATATTCTCCATTGGTGTTATTTACCAAAGCTCTGCATTTATCCAGCATCCGTGAAGCAATGACATAACCTGCCAATGTTTCATGGGGACTGCGCGGATATTCTTTTATTAAATCTTTAGCCAATGAGTTTGAATTATTATTCATAATTTGTGTGCCTTATTGTGGGGTTAAGGAAGCGACTTTAAAATATGGTAATAGTGATTTTCTCCAAGGTCACTCTGCTTATCCAAACTTCAGTGACAAAACCTGTAGTCCCTGCTCCAATCGCTATTAGGTTATAAGTTCCAGTTCCTTTTTTCATATTAAATCTCTTGGAAAGTGTTTCTATGAAGTTAATAACCACGTTTTTTAACGATATACACAATCTCTATGTGTGAGCTGTAATATGAATATTATATTTTATAATCAAAAGAGTGATGTTTTTATTAACCTATTCCCTTTTTATTCGTTCTCACTTATATAAGCTTAATTATCACTAATACTTTAAATAAAAGATCATTCTATTCTATATATTCATAATATTTATAAAATTCTTCAATAGAACGACTAATATATGATTATGAATTATGTTAGAGTCTGTAACTGATTATTTCAGTAATTTTACGGGAACAAAAGTAGTCGAATGGTAATCTTATTGAAAATAAGAAAAGACATGTCTACTAAAACCGAGAATATCTCTATTGATAAAGTTCTAGTGAATAGAATCAAAAGCGGTGATGCCTCAGCGTTCGACGAAATGGTGTCCCGTTACTGGGATCGAATATTCGCTAGGGTGATGCAATTATTGAATAATCATCAAGATGCAGAGGAAGTTACTCAAGATGCTTTTGTCCGGGCTCATCGAGGGCTAGAGAAATTCCGTGGTGACTCCTCTTTTTCGACGTGGTTGTTTCAAATAGCCACAAACCTGGCATATAATAAATATTGGTACTGGTGGCGTCGAAAACGTGATGCATCCATATCATTTGATCAAAATATTTCAGATGTAGGAGCCACAACCTTGATCGATATCATTCCAGCTGAAAGGTGCGACCCCTACGATGAATTGCTGTCCCGCGAATTTGTCGATCGAGTAGGAGAGTGTATGCCTTTACTTAGTTTAAAACATACGGAGGTTTTAACCTTACGCATAGCAGATGATTTGAGTTATGAGGAAATAGCTGATAAATTAAATATAAGTATCGGAACTGTAAAAAGTAGGATTGCTAGGGCACGCAATAGTCTTAGAAATAAACTTGGAAGTAACGCGCAATGATGTTTTCTAAATTCAAGAAATTAGTAAACTTATATCTTGATAAAGAAATCTCTGAAGATCAGCTCTGTCTTCTCAAAGCGGAGGTATGCTCAAACAAAGAGAAAAGAAAACTGTTTTCATTTTACTATCGCTTGCATCTGGCAACTAAGCTTGCTCTAGTGAGAATGAAAGCGGAGCCCTCAGAATTTGAACAACTCACAAATTTCAATACTGAATTACTTTCGGATGCTAAAACAATAACCGTAGACTTTGGAAGTGGTGAAATTATTGGTAGTGCCACAGATATTAATAAACGAAGTGTCAAAAAAAAGTCGAATATTTATCTATATTTGGGGTCGATGGCAGCATCCATTTGTCTTTCTCTTATTATTATAATTACTATTTTTATGGTTCGCTCCAAAGATAATAAATTAGTCGAAACCGTTGTTGAATATCCTGAAAAAATAGAATCTGTCCATAAATCTAAATTGGAAAATCATGAATTGGTAGTGCTTGCTTTAAATCAAGAGGTAATGAAGAAAGAAATCTTAGATGGCATGAACGAATTAGCTGTATATACTTCGAGGCTAGATGAATTAGATTCTCAAATAGTAAAAGATGCTCAAGCTTTTAAGCACGACCTCAAACGCTTTAATAAAGACCTTATTCTTCGTACAAATGAAGAATTATGGTATTATCCCGTTTATGATGATGATAGTTTACGACCAGTTTTACTAGGACCTACCGGATCTGATGGAAATCAATATAAAAGCGATTTGACGAGCTTGAGATTTCAGCGATAAAGCGAATGTTGTCTTTGTTGTTACAATCGACCCAGAGCAGTGCGAATAATTTTTTCAGTACTTGCTTCTGCTCCAAGTTGACTTAGAGCTCGACGTACATTCTTGTCGGCAACTGGTACCTTATAGCCCAATGCGACTAAGGCCATGACTGCATCCTGAATTCGATAATCACTATTGGGTGAATCCATATCTTTATCATGGGATTGTAGCCGATTGTTTGCATTATCAACAATACTTACTGAATCTCTTAGTTCTACAATGAGTCGTTCAGCAGTTTTTTTACCAATTCCGGGGCATTTTGACAGTAATCCGATATCTGATGCAGCAATAGCATTCTTGAGAACAGATACAGAAAGTTTACTCATAATACTGAGCGCTATTTTTGGCCCAATTCCAGATACCTTAAATACGAGTATTTTAAAAAAATCGCGATCCTCTCGGTGATGAAAACCGTAAAGAGTCTGTGAATCTTCACGATAGACAACGACGGTGAACAATTTGACTGGTTTGCCCACGGAAGGAAGTTTTTCCATGGTTGTCACGGGAATATTTACTTCATATCCCCAACCGTTAATTTCTATCACTGCCAGGAGTGGGCTCGCTTCTGTCAATATGCCATCAATTGTGGCAATCATTCTTTATTATAGTTGAATAAATTAACGGATTGACTCCTATCTCTCCTTTAACCCCAAAACATCTTGCATGTTATAGCATGCTGGAGGTTTATCCATAACCCAATGTGCAGCCTTTAAAGCACCTTCGGCAAATACGTGGCGATTGCCCGCTCTATGTGCTAACTCTACACGTTCACCAGGCCCTGCGAAAATAACCGTATGTTCACCTACTTCTTCACCTCCTCGCAGAGCGTGAACACCTATTTCATCATCACTACGCTCGCCCATTATCCCTTGCCTACCATGGAGCACACATTTAGGATTAAGATTACGGCTATGAAGAATCGCTTCAACAAGAGATTCAGCTGTGCCACTCGGAGCATCTTTCTTATGATAGTGGTGCATCTCTACCACTTCCGGATGATATTTATTATTTAGAATTTTTGCAGCAATGGATGTGAGATAAAATAAAAGGTTAACACCGATAGAGAAATTTCCAGCTAAGACCATAGGGACAGAAGAAGAAAACTCAGTGATCTTCTTTTTTTCATCTTCTGTATGCCCGGTCGTTCCAATAACTGCGGGTTTATTGTGTGTTTTGGCAAGCTCAAGTATTTCACAAGTTACACTGTGAAAACTGAAATCAAGAATGATATCGCAATCTTTAATGAGATTAGCCGGGTCATCGCCAATGTCAATTGCTGCTTCAATTTTTGCATGGTGCATAGCGGCGACGGCAGTGATAATCTGCCCCATCCGTCCTTTAGACCCATTTAGCAATATTTTTAACGCCATTGACAAGGATCAGGCTACTTGTATTCCCAGTTCATCCAAGGTGTAATCGAGGATTTTCTGATTAGATGCAGTCATTGCGAAAAGAGGAAGTCGCACTTCAGGTGATCGAATAATTCCCGCTTGAGCACAAGCTGACTTTATAGGAACAGGGCTCGTTTCAATAAATAAATTCTTAAATAGGGGATATAGTTTAATATGCAGTTTAGTCGCTTGAGTATAATCATTATCCAGCGCGGCATGAACCATTTTCATTAAACCACCTGGCTCGAGATTTGAAGCTACGCTAATGACTCCTTTAGCGCCCACAGACATAAAGGGTAAAGTTAAACTATCATCTCCACTGATTACAGTAATATCATTTCCCATTGCGTTGATCAATTGGCAAACACGATCACAAGACCCTCCGGCTTCTTTTATCGTGTTGACGTAAGGATATTGTGTGCGGAGACGTTCAACAGTATCGATGGCAATTTCTATTCCGCAACGAGAAGGGATGGAATAAAGGACAATAGGCTTATCCGTAATATCAGCTACTGAACTGAAATGGCGGAATAATCCCTCTTGACTTGGCTTATTATAATAGGGCGAAACTTGGAGAAACCCATCGGCTCCAGCTTCATCAGCTTTCTTCGTATATTCCACGGCTTCTTCTGTTGAGTTTGCTCCGGTTCCCGCAATTACTGGAACTCGGCCAGCAGAGATCTCAACACAATGGCGAATTACTTCAATATGCTCTTCTGGTTTCAGGGTAGGTGACTCTCCCGTAGTCCCAACGGGAATTATTCCATCAATTCCCTCCTTGATCTGATACTCTACCAGTTTTTCCAAGTCTTCATAGCAAACATTTCCATTAAAAAATGGTGTAATGAGCGCTGTGTAAACCCCGGATATAGATGTTGAGTTCATGCTAATATTGGTTTAAATTAAAGATTATGGATCTAAATCAAAATTTATAGAAGAGAGAAATAATAATAATGTATAAAAATTTTTTAACCTTAGTTTGTAAATCTAATAATTAAATAATTAATCATTTAATAGAAGATGGCAGAATCAATCGATACTTTTAACAGCCTATTAACTTTCGCTGTGGAAAATGGTGCAAGTGACATTCATATTAAGAGTGACAAAGCTGCTATGCTCCGTCTCAATGGAGGTCTTCAATCTGTCGATATGGATCCTCTTAGCGGAGAAATGGTAAGGGATTTTATAGAGACAACTTGCCCTGACCAGTTTATTGAGAATTGGCATGATGATAACCAAATCGACTATTCCTATAGTCTGGATAGTCTGGGGCGATTTCGGGTAAACGGGTTCTATCAACGAGGGACCATCAGTATGGTTTTTCGCTATATTAAAGATCGTCCGCCGACATTTGATGAACTAAATTTAGAATCGGAAACACTTGTTCAACTGTGCAGACATAAGGAAGGTATCATCCTGGTTTGCGGTGCCACCGGTTCAGGTAAAAGCTCGTGCTTGGCTTGTATGTTGAACTGGATTAATCATAACATGGATAAGCATATCGTGACCTTGGAGGATCCGATAGAATTTACTTACACTGATGTCAAAAGTGTATTTAACCAACGCGAAGTGGGTATTGATTCACCAAGTTTTGAGCTTGGGATGAAAGCGGTTCTACGCCAGGACCCAGACATTATACTCATAGGTGAGTTACGTGACCATGATACTTTCACGACTGCGTTAGCCGCAGCGGAAACGGGGCATCTTGTATTTGGAACGCTTCACTCTTCCAATGCTCAGCAAGCAGTTCAGCGCTTATTCGAATTTTTTCCAGCTGACCAACAGGAAAATATGCGACGACAAATTGCCAGTGCTTTAAAGGCGATTATTTCGCAACGCCTGATTCCAGACTTGGATGGCCATGGTAGGATCCCAGCCCAAGAGATTTTTATTGTCGATTCCATGGGACGGAGGATTATTGAGGAGGGTAAATTTGAAAAAATTGGTTCGGTAATCGATTCTGGTAGTAAAGAATCCGGTTCAAAGTCGTTTAATGCGGATCTCTATCGTCTAATCAAAGCAGGGATGATTAGCAAAGAAGATGGCCTGGCTTTTTCACCTAATGCGAAGGCTCTGGAGATGAACCTTAAAGGGATATTTCTCAGTAATGGCAGTTTCGTAGGTTAAAGTCTATTCCTGTTTAACGCGGTGCCTTACCTTAAAAGATTATAAAAGATTAAATTTGTCTTTGTGCATTTTGGTAATGTGCCTTTTCTGAGTATTATCGCTCTATACAAATGGAGATGCAGAAAGCGAATGAAGGAAATAATGATAAAATTAAGAATTCTTCAAATAGCGACTTTAAGGCCCAGGGTATTAATAATTCAGATGATATTTTAATTAAGCCTATGAAAATTAGTTCTGTTAAAGACCGAATTAATCAGCCAGCTTAAGACCAAATAAAGAAATATCTTCTGCAATTGAACTCATTTGGATTGCGTCATCGACTTTCTAAAATTACCGGTTGATCTTTTTAGTAGGTCGATTATTACTTCAGACCAAATATGGCAATAGGGCTATTGTTTTCTGGGCAGGGTGCTCAAAAAGTAGGAATGGGAGCGGATCTATATGAAAACTCAGGATTAGCTCGCAATCTTTATGCTACGGCTAATGAAATACTCGGTTGGGATCTGGCTACGGTTTCTTTTGAGGGACCAGAAAAATTACTCGTGGAGACAAAAATATGCCAACCAGCACTATTTGTATGTGGCTATGCTATTCATTCCATTTTACAGGAAACTGGAAGTATCGATCAAATTGATGTCGTTTTGGGACTAAGCCTCGGTGAGCTAACTGCTCACGCTGTTGCAGGCACTTTTGATTTCACCGACGGGCTGAAAATTGTGGCTGAACGTGCACGTCTTATGCAAATGGCCTGTGAAATCACCGATGGAACGATGGCCAGCTTGATTGGGGGTGATAAATCATTGATCTTAAAACTCTGTGATAAATATGATGTAGAAATTGCGAATTATAACAGTCACGAACAAACGGTTATTTCAGGAGGTGTAAAGCAGATCAAGGCCGCTGTTGAAGCAGCCAAAAATGGTGACTTTCGGATGGTTGTCCCTCTAAAAGTAGGTGGCGCCTATCATAGCCGATTAATGGAACCTGCGCGTAAAGAATTCGAATCTTTTTTAGCGGATTTCACATTCAATATTCCATCAATAAAAGTATTATCTAATATCACGGGAAGGGAAGTGAGCAGTGTGGATGAAATCAAACAATTATTAGTTAATCAAATAGTTTCTCCTGTACGTTGGGTTGATTGTATGCGTTATGCGGCTGCTCAAGGAGTCACTGAATTCTATGAATGTGGGCCAGGAAAAGTTTTGGCTGGATTAGCGAGACGTATAGATAGAACATGGAAGGTTTCCAGCCAATGCAAGTTTTCTGACATGACATCATAGTTATGCTTAAGACGGCTTAAATTTATAAGATTAATCGATTTGTTAATGTAATACTGATTTATTTGGATATTTTTGATCTGCAAAATTCTATTAATGGATAACTCAACAGAAATTCGTAATTTTTGTATAATTGCTCATATTGATCATGGTAAAACTACGTTTTCTGATCGTCTCCTGGAATTGACTCAATCTGTTGAGCAACGCCAGATGAGAGAACAGGTTCTTGATTCCATGGATCTTGAGCGTGAGCGAGGTATTACGATTAAAAGCCATCCAGTTACAATGACCCATAAGGGAAGAGACGGTAATGAGTATTGCTTAAATCTTATTGATACACCAGGCCATGTCGATTTTTCATATGAAGTGTCGCGAAGTCTAACCGCTTGTGAAGGGGCAGTCCTCCTTGTTGATGCCGCACAAGGTGTCGAAGCTCAAACTGTAGCGAATGCACATTTGGCTATGAGCCAGGATTTGGTGGTTATTCCCGTGATTAACAAAATTGATCTGAATAGTGCTGATGTGGCTAGAGCGTTGCATCAACTTGAAGAAATACTAGCTATCCCGGCCGATGAGGCTTTGTTAGCAAGCGCAAAAAATGGGATAGGAATTGAGAATGTCCTCGATGCAGTGATATCCCGCGTGCCCGCACCACGTTGGATTGACTACCCTGAAGATCGAATCCTCATTTTTGATAGTGTTTATGACGGTTATAAAGGAGTGATTTGCTATGTACGTGTATTTTCAGGTTCTTTAAAAGCTGGTGATGCTATTCTTTTGATGAGTGACGGAGCTAAGGCCGAAGTGAAGGAAGTAGGTTGGTTTTCTCCTGATATGAAAGTATGTGAGAAACTGAATGCTGGTAGTGTTGGTTACATCGTTACAAATATTAAAGACGTAGCAGACATTAAATTAGGGGATACTATTACTAAATTGAAGCATCCAGCTGGAGAAATGCTGCCAGGCTATAAAGAAGTGCGACCCATGGTATTCAGTGGTATTTATCCTTTGGATACGGTTGATTATGAAAAATTAAAGGCAAGCATCGGAAGATTGCGTCTCAACGATTCAGCCATTGTCTACCAACTGGAAAATTCAACTGCACTGGGATTTGGTTTTCGCTGTGGTTTTCTCGGCCTACTTCATATGGAAATAGTCATGGAACGGATTCGTCGGGAATATGATCTCGATATAATTTCAACTTATCCGAGTGTAATTTATAAAATAAAAATTAATAATGGTGAAGAAATTGAAATTGAAAATCCTATAGCATATCCAGATCCGACGGTAATAGAATCTATTTTAGAACCGACTATTCGCGCAACTATCCATACCCCTAAGGACTATATTGGGGATATATTAAAACTGATTATGGATAAGAGAGGTAATTGTGATCACACCGAGTCACTTGATCAAAATCGATTAATCCTGCACTGCGTATTACCATTAAACGAAATTCTGATCGATTTTAATGATCGATTGAAAAGTATAACCCGGGGTTATGGTTCGATGGATTATGACTATGGTGAATTTATCAAAGCTGACCTGGTCAAGCTTGACATCCTTGTAAATACAGAACCGGTGGATGCTTTCTCATCTATATGTCATCGCAGTAAAGCAGAATCTAAGGGTAGGGCACTTTGTGATCGACTTAAAGATATTATTCCACCTCAACTTTACAAAGTCGCTATTCAAGCGGCAATTGGTGGTAAAGTGATTGCACGTGAGACTCTTAAGGCAGTTCGTAAAGATGTCACAGCTAAATGTTACGGCGGCGATATTTCACGTAAACGCAAACTCCTAGAAAAACAGAAAGAGGGTAAAAAACGCATGAAGCAAATAGGCAATGTCTCTATCCCTCAGGATGCTTTTATCAAGGTATTAAAATTGAGCTAAAAATAATATATATTGGTTGATGAGTAAAAAATCTGGTTTAGAAAAAAAGCTCGTTAAAAATGCGGAATACTGGCTTCGGTTAGCTGACAAAGTATACCATTACCGCTGCGACCTTCTTAATGAAAAGCAATTTAATTCACTGCAAAAAACGACGCATAAATTAGAGCAATTAACAAATCAGCAGTCGATTGAAACAAAAAATATTCAGCAAGCCATTGATAATATCAAAAAAGTTCTCAGTACGTGTGCTGGTAGTTTTTATCCTCGAAGCAGCTGGGCGGAAAATGTGGAAACCTTTTTTGTAGTTGCTATACTCGCTATCGGGATTCGTACCTTTTTCTTTCAACCTTTTAAAATCCCCACTAATTCTATGTATCCCACTTTCAACGGGATGACCTATGAAATATATCATGACGAAGATGCGAAATTAAATAAGACCTCTCAAATAGGGCGTTGGATTCTCTTTGGCGCAAAGTATTATGAGGTCAAAGCATCTGTTAGTGGTGAATTGCTTTTGCCTCTTTTCAGCCAGGGTGAAATTGGTGATAGTTATGGCTATTTTAAAAATGAGCGTATCAAGAGGCGTCAATGGGAGGGAGCTCGCAGCCCAAAACGTAAATACACAATCTACTTAGGCAAAGTTGCCACAAGCTTAACGGTACCAGCAGATTTTTCTTTATACAAAGTTCTCCACGAAAGATTTGCTCCAGAAACAGATAGCGTGGTGGATTGGCTCACTCGCAGAAATAATAATCAAGGCATTATCTATGAGTCAGGGATCCCTCTACTAAAAACAGGCGTTTTTTTTGAAAAAGGTGATATCGTACTTGCTTTTGATATTCTCACCGGTGACGCCCTATTTGTGGATCGATTTAGTTATAATTTCATCCAGCCTGATATTGGAGACCCTTTTGTTTTTCGCACACGGAATATAAATGAACTAACTCGTATGAATGGAGGAGTGCCAGACGATAAATACTATATAAAACGTCTTGTAGGAAGGGGCAGCGACGAACTTGAAATAAAGGAATCTGTCCTTTTTAGGAATGGCCTGCCGATTGAGGGAGTAAGTGCTTTTACGAAGAATGCTAACCGTGAAGATGAGTACGAAGGTTATACTAATGTTCGACGACTAAGCAAAGGTTCTATAGAATTGATCCCTCCAGATCACTTCTATGCAATGGGTGATAATTCAGATGAAAGTTCTGATAGCCGTTATTTTGGCTATGTTCCTGAAGCGGAAGTAGTTGGTAAAGCTATTTTTATCTATTATCCTTTTTCCAAAAACTGGGGTTTAACTAAATAATAAGCAAATATTAGCTATCGTGCATTAATTTTAACTATATTACGTTATTCGCACAATATGTATTATGTCTAATAACGGTTAAAGTTGAATTATATCGGCCTAGCTGATTATTAATATAATGAAATCCTCTACTTTATTCCCGTGGTTAAAAAAGAGAGGTGCGGGTGTTTTACTTCACCCAACCTCTTTCCCCGGGGATACCGGAATAGGTACTTTCGGCGTAGACGCAATTAACTTTATAGAATTTCTGCGAGTTAGTGGAATTTCTTATTGGCAACTTTGTTCTCTAGGACCAACAGGATATGGGGACTCACCTTATCAATGTTTTTCTGCTTTTGCCGGAAACCCCTATCTCATCGATTTAGATTCCCTCATTCCACATGGCTTCTTAAAATCTAACGACTTAAATGACTTACGACAACTACCTGAAGATAATGTTAATTATGGCCGACAGTATTATCTTCGATGGCCTGTCTTGCGATTAGCATTTAAACGTTTTTGGAGCACTGGAGCTTCAGTATCAGAATATGGAAATTATAATAAATTTAAAAAAGAAAATGCAGAATGGCTTTATCCTTTTGCCTGCTTCATGGCTCTAAAAGAGCATTTCAAAGGAAAATCATGGATCGATTGGGGATCATCCTATTGTTCCTATGAAAAAGCAAAAAATAGTGATCTTTTAAAAAAGATTGATAAGAAAGTAGAAGCCCATCTTTTTTTTCAATATCTATTTTTTGGCCAATGGGGACAGTTAAAGAAATTTGCTAATCAAAATGGCATCCAAATAATTGGTGATCTTCCACTCTATGTGTCTTTAGATAGTGCAGATGTCTGGTCTCAGCCAGAATTATTCAAGCTCGATAAAATGCATCGCCCTACTTTGGTAGCAGGAGTTCCACCTGATTACTTTTCACCCACCGGACAGTTATGGGGCAATCCCCTCTATAATTGGAATTACTTAAAATCTAAAGCCTATTCCTGGTGGATGGATCGGTTAGGACACAACTTTAAGCTCTATGATATCGTTCGCCTGGATCATTTCTGCGGATTCGAATCTTATTGGGAAGTACCGATTGGTTCTAAAGATTCGCAAAAAGGAAAGTGGACCCCAGGCCCCGGAATAAATTTTTTTACTCAGCTAAAAAAGCGGTTTCCGAAAGCACAGTTAATAGCAGAAGACTTAGGTATTATTACGCCAAAGGTGAGAGAGTTACTGGCAAAAACTGACCTTCCAGGGATGTGTGTATTACAATTTGCTTTTGAAGATAATGATGCGAATAGTTTGTACTTACCGCATAATGTAAATGCGAACAGTATTTTTTATCCTGGCACACATGATAATGATACGATCTGGGGATGGTATCGGTCCTCTTCTAAGGAAGTAAAGCATCGAGTCCGTCAATATCTTGGCGTTCCTGGTGATGATATTGCATGGGATTTTGTGCGTGCCTCATATTCTTCGGTTAGCCGAATTGCGGTTATACCGATGCAAGACTTACTAAATTTAGAAACAAAATCGCGCATGAACTTTCCTGGTCGTACATTCGGAAACTGGCAATGGCGCTATACGCGTGAAGCCATAAGTAATTTACGGTATAATAGGGCTAGCTACCTCAAGGAACTCAGTGCCATTTATGGAAGGGTACAGGTATCCACCTCAATTCCTAAGAAGAAAATCTCGAATTAAGTCCAGGATTTTTTCTCCGCCATCTTCCAAGACGTAATGACCTCCATCTGAAAATTTATGGACTTCTGCGGTTGGGTAATACTTTATCCAGGTTTTTAAAAAATGATCATTAAAGCAGAAATCCTGCTCACCCCAACAGATGAGAACCTGGTTTTTTTGAAATTCCTGAAGACTATTTTCTATCTCCTTCATTAAAGGATAACTATTATCTTTTGGCCTCATTGGGATATCCTGGACAAAGCGCAACTGCGCAATTCGACTACTCCAATTATGGTAAGGAAAAAGAAAACCTTCTCGAACGATCCCTTTGAGCCCTCCTTTTTTCGTGGTAGCCATGGTTAATGCATAACGAGCAAAAACATTAAATGCACGGATTAGCAAGTCACCTAAAATTGGTGTTCGACATAATTTAATACGTAAGGGGAGTTGCTGCGACAAAAAGGCTGCGGTATTTAGAATTATTATTTTCCCTACTCTATCTGGAATATTTTTTGCCAGTCCCATTCCAATTGCGCCACCCCAATCATGGATAACAAGATGAAAACGCTTGATATTTAATTTGCTTAGCAGTTGCTCTATATTTGCGATATGCGTTGAAAGACAGTAAGGATAAATCTGAGGTTTACTTGAAAGCCCGCAGCCCATGTGATCGGGTGCAACACATTGAAATCGATCACGAAGCTTTAATACTAAATTTCGATAATAAAAAGACCAAGTCGGATTTCCGTGTAACATCAACACTACCTCCCCTTCCCCTTCATCGAGGTAATGCAAACTATTTTCATTTATATCCAGATAGTGACTATCAAATGGATAAACGGGATAAAGTGTTTTATTAATTGTAAGCATTTAATCGTTAAATCGACAATGCCATCATCATACAGCTAATACCGCTTCCTATACCTAACAATGCAGTATTAGAACCTGATCTAATCAGACCCTCTTCCTTTGCCATCGCAAGTGTTAATGGCAACGATACTGACCCCATATTTCCAAGAAAGTTGAATGTTGAATAGTCTTTCTCCAAATCCAATTTAAGGGCATTGTACAGTTGACGTTGGTGAGCTCGACCAACTTGGTGACAGATAATATGGTCTGGAGTTGATTCATTCCAGAGAGTCTCAGTCTTAAATTTATTCCAAGCACGTACAGCTATTCCTATCCCTGCAATGAGAAGCTCTTCTGAATTTGTCTGCATTGCTAACCCTTGTTCATCTGTGGTATCACCTTCACATAATTCGTTATGATTGGTATCCGTTTCGACAATGGCATTTAATATTCTTGGGCAATTTTTATGTGTGAGCGATGTATGACAAAGAATGAATGCTACAGCTCCTGCACCAATAGTGAGATTAGCGAAATAGGGTTTAATTGAATTACGATCCAACTGTGGATTAAGCAAAAGCTTGAGTGTGCTTTCAACTAGCGGCCGGCCATTTTCACCCGCCACTATCATTGCTCTTCGAATTTGTTTATTCTGGATTAGACTACCCGCGAGACATATTGCGTTGAGGAAACCCAGACAAGCATTAGACACATCAAAAGTCTGAGTATTTCGACTTAGACCGAGGTGATGATGGACATAGGATGCGCTCGCAGGTTCCAATCGATCACGGCAGACTGCCGCATGAATGAGTAAATCAATCTCGTCTTTTTTAATCTGAGATTCAGATAATACTTTTTCTCCGGCTAAAGCACTGGCCTCAGATGGTAAAATAGGTCTGTCCCAAAATCGTCTTTCCTTAATTCCCGTCATTAATTCGAGGCGACCATGGGGAAGCCGCAAGCGCTTATAAAGGGAATCTAATTTAATTTCGATATCTTCTGAACTCCAGCTTTCTGGGGGGAGCTCGTAAGCCATCGCTTCGATGCATACGTCTTCGAATCGCATCTCTATCTATTTAGGCGGTCGCATGGATAGCTCAACCACTTCACGATCAAAATAGTTTAAATCCATGCCTGCATTGACCACAATTCCTTGTCCATTTATTCCACTTGCACGTTCACTCAATAAAAATACTATTGTATCTGAAACTTCCTTTGTTTCAACTGCTCGTTTGCGAAAAGTGAGTTTTTCCGCATAAAGGTAATTTTTCAGATATCCTGGTATTCCCGCTGAAGCACTTGTTTTCAGGGGTGCTGCATTGACGGTATTAAATCGAATTGCGGTATTCTTGCTAAATGACTTTGCGAGATTACGAACACAACCTTCCAAAGCGGATTTAATCGGGGACATATAACCATAGTTTTCCGCAGTTACCAGATCTGAAGAAATACCTATTGAGACAACAGATGCTTGTTCTGTAAGCAGCGGTTTCATTGCGCGGACAATTTCAACAAGGGAAAAAGCTGAAATTGTTGTCGCTTGTAAAAAGTCCTCACGCTTGGTTTCATGAAAAGGCTTAAAGCCTTCTGTATAATTAGCAAAAGCGATAGAATGAACTATTCCATGAAGGGAGCTTGTTATCGCCGCTATTTTTTTTGCTAAAAGATCAATCTGTTCTTGATCTTCAACATCGCATGTTAATACGGGTTTATCTTTGAGCAATGTGGATAATGATTTTTTACGATTTTCAGAACGAACGCTGTAAATAACTTTAGCCCCTTCCTTTTCAAGGGTATTGGCAATACACCACGCAACGCTTTTCTTGTTCGCTACACCGAATACGAGAAAAGTCTTATTTTTGATTTCGAGAAAACTCATTCTACATTAGTTAATTAAGAGCTAAGATTGGTACTAACAAGTAGTCAGTGAACAGACCAACCACTAACCGGGATAAAATCACACCTCTTAACCAATCAAAGCAAGGGCAAAATCAATGCTTAAAACAAGCTTATCCTTTGATCTAATAGTCCCTCGCATAAAATAAAATTTACTCAATGTTTCTTTAAATACAACTTCAGTCGTTATTTTATCACCAGGCCGCACCATATTTTTAAATTTTGCTTCTTTTATCCGCGATAAAATTGGCGTATGGTCTTCCAATGAATCATCCCCTTTATTTAATTTATTTTTCAAATAGATAGCTCCTGTTTGAAACACTGACTCGCAGAGTAATACGCCAGGCATTAGTGGATTTCCAGGATAATGCCCCTCAAAATAGTATTCATTTGCGCGTATTTCTCTGGTCGTTGTAATCGTCTCATCCGTGATATTAACTATCTCGTCAATAAAAAGAAACGGCGGTCGATGGGGAATGCTTTGGTATATTTCCTTCACGTATGATAAAATGATTCGCAACTTCTTGCAGTAATTAACTGCATATATTGAGGGCTGCTATAAGCAGTGAAATTTAAATGCTTAGGGATGATTTCCGAAATCCCTTATTCACGCTTTTTTTAAAATTACTTAGGTATTTATCAATTTTATGTGAAGTAATGACTCCGTAGTTAATAGTTCCTAACCATCCCGACATAATTATCCCTACAGATCCTGCATGGTAAAGTCCTTTTAGATTCTTGGGAAGATCCATAGATACCTTAAGTCCCTCGAATTTAGTTCCGAAAGAAGTTCCTCCCATATGTTTTGTATAATGGTTTATCGTGCGGGGAGTAGCTGCTTCGATGTGATCTAGTTTGCTTCTAATATCCGGAATAAGCTTTTCCAGGGTGCTTAAAGACTCTTCGATTATGCGGTTTTTCTCTCGCTGGTAATCTTCTTCCGAGAGTGTGCTCCAATCTTCCCAATTACTGTTTAGTGAACAAACAATACTATATCTAGGTTCTTTGAGATGAGGGCGTGTATCTGGATAGTAAAGTGAAAAGGTTCTACTGGAAGTGTGCATATCTACCAGTTCTTCACTCGTAAAATTCTTTGCATCTGAGGTAAAAACAAGATCGCCAATAAAGGGGATCTTTTGCCCCTTTTTGACACCTAAATATACTTGGCAGGAACTTGAATTGATACGTATATTTTCAGCTTCTTTGATGAAATTTTTGGGGAAATTTTCTGGGCCGACCAGTCTTTGAACAGTGTTTTTAATATTTGCATTTGAAAGAATGGCTTTGCAGCGTATCTGCCTGCCATTTACTTCGACTCCCATGATACGTCTCGTATTTTCATCTTCAGTAGTAATTATTTTATCCACGAGGCAGCATTTTCGCAGATGAACACCGTTTTTTTCCATTTCTTTAACCATCTTTTTAATCAAAATATCGGTGCCACCTCTAAATGTATATACTCCCTTGTTCATGAAGTTAGAAAAAACGATGCCATAGGTAATGGCTGGATCATCGAGAGAAGAACCATTGGCATAAGCAATGGGCTCCATTAATAGTCGTTTGATATCATCTCGTCCGGGAAAAAACTCTTCGAATAATTCACCCGTCGTCTGTTTTATTTCATCATAGAAGTTCATCTTCTTCATATGATTAAAGAAACCTTCTACTTTATCTCTCGCCACTTTGAATCTATCAACAAAAAGACGAGTAAAATCACCTCGATCGAATGTCGTCCAAATATTAAATTGCGGATTGATGAAGCGTACGTTCTTCAATTGAACAATGGAATCGGCAATCTCCTTGGTCCAATATTTCCGGCAAGATTTAATCATTCCAATTGGAAAACCATGAAGGGAAATATCAAAAATATGCCCTCCCCTACGCCGAAACCATGTCGCTAGACCACCATATTGATAATGGTGCTCTAAAAGCAGCACTGAATGACCACACTTGGCCAGGTAGTTGGCACCCGTTAATCCACCTAATCCACTGCCGATGACAATGACGTCATAATAATCCGAAACATCTTTTAACCAATCTCTTGTCATTTATAGAGCATTATCAATTTATATTTCTCGATATTGACGCAGTCATAGTCAATTTTTCTGCGTCAAACTCAATCCAAAAATGAATATAATGCACTAAAACCTCCTATGATAACGGGTTAATAACTATTGATTAGCTACTAGTAGTAATTTTCTACCATAATCACAATCATTAAACAGCATTTTTGTTACTTTAGATTCAGAAAAAGCGAATTATTATGAATATAATTCCAAAAGAAATGAAATAAATTAGCCCCAGGATACTTATTATTCTCATTCCCCTACCCGGTCTGAATTCTTCAGGTGTAAAAGGGGATGTAATGAGGCGATAATTGAGGAAAGCAAAAACCGGCCCCGCAAGAAATGCAATGCTTGTAGCGAGATCAACTAAAGCGGTCAATCGTTCCAAAAAAGAATTTATAATAATTAAGCTGATCAGACACCCTATTCCGACACACACCCATTGTAAGTGACGACTGCTCAAACGTAATTTTTTATAAACCAATTTTAACCCAACTGCCAAAGAACGCGGGTATGCATCAATTACCGTCAATGAGGTTGAAAACATCGCTGTAAAAGCGGCGATTGCGATTACTGGAGTCGCCCATTCCCCCAGATAATGAGTGTAAAGTTTAACTATTTGCGTCGCAAATTTTGTACCTGATCTTTCAAGTTCTACACCTGATCCATAAAATACGAGGTATCCCAACATTAGAAACATAATCGCCAGAGCAACACTAAGGAAAAACCCGAAATTAAAATCAACCATAGCTTCTTTAAACGATGTTTTTCTTCCCTTTGATTTCTCATTCGCCAAAATCCATAGCGATTGCCACACAGATAATTCAATCGGTGCTGGCATCCAGCCCATAAGGGCGATAATAAACCCCACATTAGCTATACTCCAGGCTGATGGGCCTTTATAATGTATTTCCGCAACTGGCCCATGAGCCAGGGCCACGATGAATGCCATCACCGTAGCAACAAAAAGTAGTGCCATGATAGCTTTTATACAAAAATCTAACCATTTATAATCCCCCACGATAATTATTCCTGCACAAATTCCCATCAAAGCAACGCTGTAGATCGTTTCGCTTAAATTTATATCAAATAGATTATGCGCTAATCCAGCAGTTACAAAAGTTACAGCTGCAATACTGATAATGGCACTAATGAAATTTAAGAATAAGAAGGCATAGAGATAACCTAGCCCCAATCGGCGGTACCCGTGCATGAGACTTTCACCTGTTGCCACCGCATAGCGATGTCCATATTCAAAGAAAGGATATTTGAAACAATTAATGAGAAGGATAACAATTATCAATTGCATGCCATAATTGGCTCCTGCTCTTGTTGATTGAACTAGATGTGATACGCCAATAGCTGCTCCCGCCATCAGTAATCCAGGTCCGATTGCTTTTCCTAGTCTATATCTAGAAGATTGTTTATCCATATAGATGGACAAATGGTATCGAGAATTCAGTGATCAAATCATCCACCAATTTTAGAATCATAGAATAACTTTTGGGGCCCATTTTAGATACATCAAGCAAGATTTTGTATATAATGCTTTAAAATATTACTCCAATCTCGATTCAAGATTCAAAATCTAGCTGCTTAACACATTCGTCTAAACGCTGATTGTAATGGAATCTTAGTTTTTCAATTCTGGTTCTGAATAAGATATTTATCTTTTGTCTTTCCCAAATCTCTAATTAATTGTGTTTTCAAATAAACAGGTTGTTTTATTGTAGATTGGGTATAATTACTAAAACAATCGTGGAGTCATTTATGACGAAAACTAGAGGTTTATCTATATGAGCAGTGTTGTAATTATTGAGGACCAGACTGCAGTCAGGGAAATGGTTGCTCAAATCGTGCAATCTGAACCCGATTTTGAAGTTGTAGCAGAAACAGGTGATGGCCGGGTTGCCTATAATCTTTGTATAGAACTAAAACCAGATTTTGTCATTCTTGATATCATGCTTCCTGGACTCAATGGAGCAGAGGTCCTTCGCCGTTTGACAAAACACCTCAACAGCACGCGCGTTCTGGTATTTTCTGGTTTCCAGAATCCAGCTTTAGTAAGAGCCCTCTTACGGGCAGGTGCCCATGGATTTGTTGAAAAATCAGCTCCCCTTTCAGAGTTCAAAAAGGGAATTCAAGTCGTAGCCAATGGTGGCAGTTATTTCGGCCCCGAAGTTGCTCAATTGCTGCGTGATGCTGTAGCTAACCCCTCTTCTAATAAAGCGTCAAGTATAGATATATTAACTGCCAGAGAGCGCGAAATCCTTCAACTTATTGCTGAAAGCAATAGCACAAAAGAAGTTGCCGCGAAATTGAATATCAGTGTGAAGACTGCTGAAAATCATCGCACTAATCTAATGAAAAAATTAGATCGTCATGATGTCGCTAGTCTTACTCGCTATTCGATTGAACAGGGATTGATTGAAAGCACGAAAATCACTAATTAGTTTGATTCTCAATCGTTGCCCTGTCTAACCCTTTACATCAAAAGGGAAGGTTTTAAAGATCCAATTTCTGGTCTCTACTCATAAGCGAGTAGTTCTTGGTCTAGACGCTCTTTAAGAAGAGTTATTAAATTCTCATCGGCTCCTACCAATTCTGTAAGGTGAGTTTTCAATTTAGGTTCCCTTCTTTCAGCCTCAAGACAGATTTGTGTGATGTCACCATCTATACCGGCGTGATATCCAGCTGACAAAAACAGTAATGAAATAATTACATCACCTTGATTAATATTTTCTTCACTTAGCTGATGCAGTAATAAAGGATCATTAAACGAGTATTCTTCCCCATTCCTTCTCTCCATTGATGCTTCTACCAATATTCTAATTTTACCTTTCAATAAACTCTCTAACTGTCGGGCAAGAAAAGTGCGAACTTCATTCACCATAATCTCTGGGGTTCCATGGTCGACAAGAATTACGGTAGGATAATTTATATTCTTATTTATTATGACCCGGTTAATTCCATTCATCAAAATTTTGGCCATCGAATAATTTTCATCATCATCAGTCCGTACTAAACAAGAAGCGATACGGACATTTAATCGAGGATGAGTTTGTTTTAGTTGGGTAATACGTTCAGGTAAATAGGAGGTCAATGCTCTGCTTGGACCGAAAAAAAGTGGAATTACTAAAATATTATATCTACCTCCCGATGCTAAAGTATTAATTATTGGTTCAAATATTTCTGCAGAGTGACCATGAAGTTCAACCCTATCGATTTCATTTGAATATAATAATGATATAGGTCTAATGATCCTCCCTGTAATTTTTGACAATTTTTCAGCAATGATTCTTAAATTCAAAGTTGCTTCAGCTTTGAGTGAACCATTGTCCATCAATAAGCATACAGGCTCATCAGTTGTCGGATGTAAGTCACCAGTCATTTATCTTAAAATTCTCTATTATAAATAGCTTGCACCTTAAAAGGTTTGATGTAATAGAATAAATGCTAATTACATAATTATACCATGATAAGGTTTTGTATATTTACAATCATCGTTAATTTTTGCTTAATATTTTCCGTCGGCTGCAAGCAGTCAACTGGACCCAATCCAGATGATACTAAATTGGGTGAGGATTCAAGCAGTAGACCAGATTGGGTAAACAGGACTGATATTTATGGTCCAGGGGGTTTACAAATACGCGATGACGGAATGCAAGGCAAACATATTGAAGGTATTTTACAATCGATACTCTTTGATTTTGACCAGACTTTTATTCGACCGGATGAACGCTATAAACTTGATGAGGCAGCAGAGTATCTCAGGTCTAATCCGGAAAATCGCCTACTCTTAGAAGGTCACTGTGATTGGCGTGGTACTGCTGAATATAATCTATCTCTTGGGGATCGCCGCGCGAATAGCGTAGAACAGTATTTATCTAATCTCGGTATTAACCCGAGCAGAATAGACACTGTTTCGTTGGGTGATCTTGAAGCCGTTACGGAAGGTTCTGAATCTCATATGCAAGAAGACCGGCGAACCGATCTTATTGTGATTGAACCTCTATGAGCTAAAAGCTTCATTTTCATTGCCGAGAAAGAGGATTGCCCCCATGCCTGATTGTCTCTTTAAAATATTAAAGGGGATTCTTATTAAGAAAATCTAAAGCGGGATACTTTTATTTTTTGTTTTGTTTACTGCGCGCTATTTCAATAAGCCGTATAAATGATTTGGCTTCTAATGAAGCGCCACCAATTAAGCCACCATCAATATCTTTTTGCTCAAGTAAATCTGAAACATTACCTGAATTCATAGAGCCTCCATAAAGAATTCTAATTTTGCTGGCGATTGTTTTACCCAATAGGGTAATAAGTATTATTCGTAACTCGCCATGCACTTCCTGGGCCATTTCCGGGGTTGCTGTTTTACCGCTACCTATGGCCCACACTGGCTCGTAAGCTATTATTAATGAATTACTTCTATCAACACTAACCCCTTTGAGGGCCTCTTTGATCTGTTCTTTTACAACCGGTAAAGTTTTCCCTTTTTCACGCTCACTTAAAGACTCACCAACACAGACGATTGGTTTTAAATTGTTAGCAAATGCAGCGTGGACCTTTTCATTGATATAATCATTGCTTTCATTGAATAGAGTTCTTCTCTCACTATGACCGAGAATAACATAATTACAAAAAAGGTTGCGCAGCATCTCCGCAGAAATTTCTCCCGTGAAAGCTCCTTCTGGTGTAGGATGCATGTTTTGTGCGCCAAGTTCTAAATTAGAGTTTTCAAGAACTCGAGCGACGCTATCCAATGCGGTAAAAGGGGGACAGAGTACGATAGTTAAATCTGTATTTTTTCCGGCCGAATTTTTAATTTCTAATGCTAACTTGTTGGCTTCTACTGTAGTCTTATTCATTTTCCAGTTACCAACTATGCAATATCTTCTTAATTCTCTATTCATAATTCTATTATTGATGATTTAAAATTTCTATACTTCTGATTACTGCATTCTATCAAGAACTGATAAACCAGGCATTACTTTTCCTTCAAGAAATTCTAGCGCAGCGCCACCCCCCGTGCTGATAAATGATACTTCATCAGCATATCCACTTTGATTGATTGCTTTTGCTGAATCTCCACCTCCGATTATAGAAGTGGCATTCTTATTCAATGATATTGCCTTAGCGATTTGAAACGTACCATTATTGCAAGCATCTATTTCAAAGATCCCCATGGGGCCGTTCCACAGGATAGTGCTCGCATTGGCAATTTCAGTGCTAAAAAGATTAATACTTTTAGGGCCTATATCTACCCCTTCCCACCCATCGGGTATATCATCTATGGCAGTATCAATTTCACCTACTTCCTGTTCTTCAAAATTCAAAGTGTCAGTAACAATATTATCAATGGGTAGAAGAAATTTAATACCTACTTTATCCGCTTTTTTCATTATAATCTCAGCGATTTCTATTTTATCAGCCTCCCAAGGGCTATTCCCTATATTTTTCCCTATAGCTCGCTTAAAGGTATAAGCCATCGCTCCACCAATTAAAATTGTATCTGCTTTTTGGAGGAATGAATTAATAACTTTTATCTTATCACTCACTTTAGCTCCTCCAAAAATAACTACGTAGGGTCTTTTGGGATTTCTTGTTTTTTCTCCAAGGTAATGAATCTCTTTTTCTAAAAGATATCCCGCAACTTTTACTGGCATTAAAGTGGGGACTTTATTTATTGAAGCGTGAGCGCGGTGAGATACACCAAATGCATCATTAACATAAATGTCACCAAGGTCAGCTAATTCTCTACTAAAATCTGTATCATTTTGTTCTTCACCTGGATGAAATCGTAGATTCTCTAAGAGAATTATTGAACCCGCTTTCATGAGTTGAACTGCTTCTTTAACTCCATCTCCTTTACAGTCGTTAAGAAAAATGACGGGCCGCCCAATTTTTGTCGCCAAATCGGCAGCTACGGGTTTAAGGCTTAATTTTGAATTTCGTTTCCCTTTTGGACGACCTAAATGGCTGCAAAGAATAAGTCGGCATTCATGTTTTAATAAATATTTAATAGTGGGCAAGGCTGCATTAATTCGCGTGTCATCGGTAATCTTCTGATTACTATCCAAGGCAATATTAAAGTCTACGCGTATTAAGATGCGTTTTTCAAATAATTCAACACCCTCAATTGATTTTATTTTTTCCATAGAATCGATTCATCCTAAAAGGAAAACCGTATAATTATAATAAAGTCAGGATGTTTATTCCATACTGATTAATCATAAACAATCATCCCAGAATACCCGGGGTTATTTAAATGAGGGTAGAATTACCACCTCAAAATAATGGATAATTACTTGTTATAATAATCCGGCTACCTTTTCGATTAATTCAGCACAGCGACAACTATATCCCCATTCATTATCATACCAGCCCACTAATTTAAAAAAACGCCTATTCAGTTCAATTCCAGATCCCGCATCAAAAATAGACGATGCTGGGTCATGTATAAAATCTGTAGAGACGACTTCTTCTTCTGTATATTCGAGAATACCCTTTAATGGTCCATCTGCTGCTGCTTTCATCTTATCACATATCTCTTGATAAGAAGTATCCTTTTTAGTTTTTACAGTTAGGTCGATAACCGACACGGTCGGAGTCGGAACGCGAAAGGACATTCCAGTTAATTTTCCTTTTACTTCAGGAAGCACCAATCCTACCGCCTTAGCGGCACCTGTCGATGCGGGGATAATATTAATTGCACCGGCACGGCCTCCTTTCCAGTCTTTACGTGAAGGGCCATCGTTAGTCATCTGAGTGGCAGTATAACTGTGCACAGTTGTCATTAAACCCTCTTCAATGCCAAAATTATCTAGAAGCACTTTTGTTATTGGTGCCAGACAGTTGGTCGTGCAAGAAGCGTTTGATATAATGTGGTCTTCCTTGGAAAGTGTTTCATCGTTTACACCAATAACCACCGTCTTCACTTCACCATTTCCTGGTGCAGAAATAATTACTTTTTTTGCCCCTGCATCGATGTGCCCTTGCGCTTGAGAATCCTGAGTGAAAAGACCTGTGCATTCTAATACTATATCAACACCCAATTTAGCCCAAGGCATTGCAGTCGGTCCTTCTCTTATAGCGAGGCAAATAATTTTGTGCCCATTAACTACTAGAGTATCATCCTCTGTTGTGGAAGAAGAAGATTTTTCACTGCTTACATCACCACTGAATCGGCCTTGGACCGAATCATACTTCAATAAGTATGCAAGATTATCCGCAGGAACAAGATCATTCACGGCGACAATCTCGAGTTTTTCTTCCAGTAAATTTTTCTCAATCAACGCACGGAATGCTAATCTTCCAATTCGACCAAATCCATTTATCGCAATTTTAACAGCCATCGTAACTAAAGTTCTCTTTTCAATTTAAATTGTAATTACCCCTTTGATAAAAAGGAATGGTCAGGAAAACTAACTCTGATAAATTTGGCAAGTATCATTTACTATAACTGAGATTTAATTCCGTCAGGATAAGAGCCAGTTAACCAGCAATATTAGTTTTGATTACATTTAGTATTATTAAATCAAAGAGATTCAATCCATAGACCACAGCTTAATGGCGGCAAATAGATTTTGCCACCTTCAGTTTTAATTAATTCGTCGAGCAACCCCTCTATTTGGAAACACTTGTCATCAGCTATTTGTAGAAATCTTGATAAATCGAGATCCTCGACACTAATTTCAATGCTCTGAAAAAGAGGATTGATTGCAAAAATTATTCTTTCACCGTCGTAACTGAAATCGGAATTGTAGAGAGTCACGACAGAGGAATATTTCGCGTTGAAATAAAATTTAAAAAATTCTTTAGAGGGTGAGTCCGCCAGGCGAAAAACGCTACCATTTTTACTTAGTCGGAAATTTATCCAATTTCTAAAATATTCATGCGTTGATGGATGCTTTTCGATATTCTCATAGTGGATAGCATTAATATCTTCCTCTTGATAGGTATTCCTATGTCCTTTTTTCGAGCGTAGCATATCCTGACCGGCTGCAATCATTGGAATTCCCAATGAACACATAAGAATGGCAATCATTAAATGTGTCCGCTTTTTATCATTAATCGTAGGGTTGGATCCGTCATTGTTCGGGTTTTCTGTAATACGATCGATCCAACAATAATCATCATGTGATTCAAGATAGTTGACGGATTGAGCTGGCCAACTGGCATGATGAGCAAGGGAGCCTGATAGGTAATAGCGAATCCCTTTCTGGTTTCCTAGACCACGAATATAATCCTTAATAAAATCTCGATAGCCGTCATTCCAAAAGGCAAATCCAGTATGTTTTAGCGCATGAGCTATATGCCCTCGATAACTCCAAGGTTCAGCGATTAAAATGATTGACGGTTTTACATTCTTTAAAGCGAGTTCGATTGCTTTAAGTAATTTTAAACCTATTATCTCTGCGAGATCGAATCGAAAGCCGTCAACGTTATATACATTTATCAAATGCGTCAGGCTATCGATTATTAATTTCATCGTCATGGGTGTATTACACCGCAATGTGTTTCCAGTGCCACTCCAGTTAGTATATTCACCCTGACGGTCGAGTTCAAAATAGTACTGTTTATCAATAAATTTAAGGTGATTAGGTTCACCTGTATGATTTACCACAACGTCAATTATAACAGCCAGTCCCTGTCGATGGAATTCCTCAATTAAAAGTTGAAATTCCTCAATTTGTGACCCCATAAGTGGATCACTTGCATAACTGCTTTCAGGTGAGAAAAAATTAACAGGCATATATCCCCAGTGGTATTCTGTCACATGATAATTATCGAATTCAAGGATCGGTTGTAATTCTACTGCATTGACGCCTAGCTTTTTAAAATAATTATTATCCTCCTGAAGCCATTTCCGAAGACCATTAAATCCTAGACGTTCTTTTGTCTCTAGCTCTAGAGGTGCTTTGTTTAAAAGATCGCGTAGATGCGCTTCAACAATTACGAGGTCGTGCCAATGAGGCGGTATAAATTGTGAATGGGGTCTTTTAATTAAATTTTTATCCCAAATTATAGCTGGACCTGTCGATCCCACTGTTGCAATGGCATAAGGATCCATAACTTTAAATGAGGAATTAAAGTGTGTATGTGGCATTTCATTATTACCGACAATATGGTAATAATAGTAGAAACGATGTAGGTTAGAATTTATTTTTGTTTCCCAAACCCGATCATCCACACATTTCATGATCAACGATTGACGATCAGATTTATCTGGTTGGCGATAGAAAGTTACCGTAACTTGCTGCGCTTGTGGTGCAAATATTCTGAAAGTTGTTTCCTCTCTACCCACATTGGCTCCAAGTTGTAGGTCAGATTCCAATTCAAAATAATAATGCCCCTTTATAATAGGTGCGATCTCTTCATAGTTATCTTCCAGCCATAGAATTTGGGTTTGATCGTATGCCTTAATTTCATCCATAAATGGAAATTTAAATAAATGAAGACCAGTTCTGCGTGGATTAATTTCAAAATTCAATGACCTATTTTCCATCAACACGGCATTAGTTGCATCTGCAGGTACATCAACCCATTGTCCATCATGGGTGACGAATTTGAATCTAACTGGCTTGTCGTCAGTTATTTTATCGCAGCGAACATTTAGTGTATAGATGATCTTATTATCCGCTAATACAGGGGCCAACTGCCATTGTTTTTGGCCAATGGCTTCTGACCACCCATTAAAGTCACCAACTACATATAAGGGAAGATTATCAAAATCTAAATTTAGATAAAGCTCCGGATGAACGATAAATGTTATCCATTCCTTATCTTTATAAAAGGCACTTAAGAAAGCATATTCATTTGGTGAAGCTGCTTGTAAATCTAGGAGTGGTGATCGAGATGGATACGAAAAAAGAGGCGGTAAATCTTGAGAATGCCAGTCATCGGATAATTCAATTAAACCAGATTGAAATGAAGTTTTATAGACGGAATTAATTTTTCTTTCCACAATATCCTCTAGTTTTTATAGGAATGATGCTTCATCCAATATCTTCATCATCTATCACTTAATAGTTCTTGATCTCAAGTGAATCAAATTATTGATTAAGCTAATCTAAACTCCTTTTTCATGAAAAATATACTTGTTGCAATGTCAGGAGGTGTCGATAGCAGCGTGGCCGCTTTTTTGTTAAAGCGCAATGGCTACATGGTTTCTGGTGCTTACATGAAAAACTGGATAAACGAAGAAAATATATCAGGTAACTGTCCCTGGCAACAAGACATAGAAGATGCGCGAGTAGTTGCAGATAAAATTGGAATCGATTTTCGCGTAGTTAATTTCATGAAAGAATATAGAATGCGTGTCGTAAATTACCTCGTCGAAGGCTATCGAAGCGGTTCCACGCCAAATCCTGATGTGATGTGTAATCGCGAAATAAAATTTGGGTTATTTTTGAACTATGCAAAAGATAATGGATTTTCCGCAATTGGGACAGGACATTATTGTCGTGCAGTAAAAAACACGCAGGGCAAATATGATCTATTGGAAGGTGTCGATAAAAATAAAGATCAATCGTATTTCCTCGCGATGCTTAATCAAGATCAACTTAGAAATGCACGTTTTCCTGTCGGACATTTAAGTAAAGCGGAAGTGAGGGAAATTGCCAAAAATGAAAATTTACACAACGCAAATAAAAAAGATAGTCAGGGAATATGTTTCATTGGGAAAATAGAAATCAATGATTTTTTAAAAAGCCACATACCAGATAATCCAGGTGATATTGTTAATTATGAACGAAAAATACTAGGGCAACATCTGGGTTTACACCGTTACACTCTAGGTCAGCGTAAGGGCATTAGTGTACCATCGAATAGAGATCACAAGAATTATGTGGTAGTTGGTAAAGACCTGAAAAATAACCATTTGCTTGTAGCATTTGATGAACCTGGAATTGCAGGACTTTTTTCCAAAAAAAAAGATCTGCATAGCCTAAGCTTTACCAATGGGTCTCTTAATACTGAAGTGGCATGTCTCGCGAAACCACGCTATCGTGACCCTTCCCAAGATATTATATTTAAACCTAAAGCTAATAATGAGGCTCAAGTCGTATTCAAACACCAGCAACGAGCTTTAGCAAAGGGCCAGGTCATAGCCCTGTATGATGGAGAAAAACTACTGGGCGGTGGAATTTATCGCTAACTAGCAACGATGATCGGACCCCGATTTTAGTGCCAATTATTCAGTGAGAGATTTACCGGGTATTAAGACACGATCGATTACCTTAGATTTAAATTAATTATCGTCAAATTTAATTAAATCCGAAGTAATTGATATATAGAATGGATAAATCTATAAGATTAGCGTGCTTGAGCTCAGCTTTTTATATTAGCTGAAACTGATTGGTAGAGTTCTTCTTTTAATTCATCCAGGCCTTCGTGAGATAGACATGATATTGCTTTTACTGGTATCCTATGATGCTGAAGAAATTGTTTAAATCTATCCTTCGATACAGGTTTATCCATTTTATTGGCAACTATTACCCGAGGTTTTTCTTTCAAATTCGGGTTATAAAGTCTTAGTTCATCTAGAATATCATTATAGTCATCCCAAGGATGGCGACCATCTTCACCTGAAATATCGATAATTATAAGTAAAAGAGAGCAACGTTCAATATGGCGCAAAAACCTATGACCGAGACCTTTGTTTTTCCAAGCTCCTTTAATTAATCCGGGTATGTCAGCTATGAGTAATTGATCATAGGTATTGTCATATTTGATAACTCCAACTTTAGGATTTATTGTCGTAAACGGATAAGGAGCTGTCTTTTGATGGGTTTCTGTAAGTAAATTCATGAGTGTTGATTTCCCGGCATTAGGAAAACCAATCACACCAATATCAGCTATCGTTTTAAGTTCGAAACGGAATTTTACCACTTCACCTTGTTTACCCTGAGTAGAATTTCTTGGCGTGCGATTTACAGAAGATTTAAAATGAAGATTTCCCAATCCTCCATCACCTCCATCTAAAACGACTAAGCGCTGATCATGGCTGATTAATTCAGCTACGGAATTCCCAGTGTTATCATTCCAAATTACTGTGCCTTGGGGAACTGTGAGAATACAATCCAGGCCGTTTTTACCATACTGGTCCTTACCACGACCCGGTTCACCATTTTGTGCCTTCCAGTTACGTTTAAATCTATAAGCGAGAAGATCACTAGTATTTTCATCGCAGACAACTACTACGTCCCCACCCTTTCCTCCATCACCCCCATCGGGTCCTCCTTTTGGTATATACTTTTCACGGTGAAAGCTCACACACCCATTCCCCCCGTCACCAGCCTTCAGACTGACTATGATTTCATCAATAAACATAAAAATAAATTGTTATCTGTTTAACAGGACTAAACTTATGATATTCAGGTTACCCGCTGCTCAAAGTGGCCCATAGAAATTAATTATGATAAATATTCACAATAGCACAAAATATTTTGATAAATAAGCCAGATCTTCACGAACAATTCATCTACAGGTCGTTCAAATAAAAAATTGTGAATTACCGCGATAAGAGTTTACCGGCTGATAATAATTAGCTGCGGTCAGCTACCGTGGGTGAAGAGAATTCAAATTATCTCTCTACAATAATATTTCGTATTAATTAATACTTATAGTGAGAGGGTTTGTAAGGCCCCTCAATGGGAACACCAATATATTTAGCCTGTTCTATAGACAAATTCGTTAGCTTGGCCCCAACTTTATCCAAATGGAGGCGTGCAACTTCCTCATCGAGATGCTTAGGCAAAATATAAACACCTGGAGTATAATTTTCCATGCCCTTCCATAAATCAATTTGGGCAAGGACCTGGTTTGCGAATGAATTAGACATAACAAAGGATGGGTGCCCTGTACCACAACCTAGATTAACTAATCTTCCTTCGGCGAGAAGGAAAATTGCATGGCCGTCGGGGAAAGTGAATCGGTCAACTTGAGGTTTTATATTATCCTTTTTAATACCTATAAAGTCTTCCAACTTTTTCACCTGAATCTCATCATCAAAATGTCCGATATTACAGACAATTGCCTGATCCTTCATTTTAGACATATGCTCAGCGGTGATAATATCAAAATTACCTGTAGTCGTGACATAAATATCTCCCCACCCAAGAGTATCTTCAACCGTAGATACTTTATAGCCTTCCATCGCTGCTTGGAGAGCGCAAATAGGATCTATTTCCGTAACGACAACTTGAGCCCCCATCGACTTAAGCGCTTCTGCACAACCTTTCCCAACATCACCATATCCACACACAACACCCACTTTACCCGAAATCATTACATCGGTTGCCCGTTTAATACCATCCAATAGTGACTCACGACAACCATAGAGGTTATCAAATTTAGATTTTGTAACAGAATCATTAACATTGATAGCCGGTACTAATAGGGTACCTTTTTCATGCATTTGGTAAAGTCGCTTTACGCCTGTTGTTGTTTCTTCTGAAATACCTTTCCAATCTTTTACCACATTCTGCCAGTGACCGGAATTTTCTGCATAAATTCTTTTTAAGAGGTTCTTAATAACGGACTCCTCTTCACTAGTGGATGGCTCATCAACCCATTTACTCTTTTCTTCGAGTTCGTATCCCCGATGAATGAGTAAAGTTGCATCTCCCCCATCATCAACTATAAGATTGGGCCCCTTTCCATTTGGCCAGGTAAGCGCTTTATATGTACAGTCCCAGTATTCTTCCAGGCTTTCTCCCTTCCAGGCAAATACTGGAGTGCCACCTACCGCAATTGCCGCTGCGGCGTGATCCTGTGTAGAAAATATATTACAGCTAGCCCAGCGTAAATCTCCTCCCAGGTCTTTAAGTGTTTCTATGAGGACAGCTGTCTGGATAGTCATGTGAAGGGATCCGCTGATACGCACTCCAGAGAGTGGTTTTTCTTTCGCATATTTCTCACGTATTGCCATAAGGCCCGGCATCTCTTTTTCAGCAATTTCTATTTCTTTTCGTCCCCAACCGGCCAAGCTGATATCTTTAACTTTATAATTTTCTTCGACTACTGTTTGCGTACTCATAGTGAATTATGCCTTTTTTATCTTATAGCTTTGAGCAATTCTTTTGCTTTTCCTGTATCTTCCCAAGGTAAGCCTCGTTTAGCAAAATGTCCGTAATTAGTTGTTTTTCGATAGATAGGATGAAGTAAATTAAGTTGGACAATAATATCTGCAGGTTTAAAACTAAATACCTTTTTGATCGCAGCCGCTATCGAATTATCAGCCAGTTTTCCCGTCCCAAAAGTATCGACATGAATGCTGGTCGGGTGAGGATGGCCAATTGCATAGGCTACTTGAATCTCTACTGCTGAAGCGAGGCCTGCCGACACGACATTCTTTGCCACCCACCTAGCCATATAGGCTGCAGACCGATCTACCTTCGTAGGATCTTTGCCCGAAAAAGCACCACCACCATGACGTGCCCAACCACCATAAGTATCTGTGATAATCTTACGTCCCGTTAAGCCGGCATCTCCCTGCGGCCCACCAATGACGAATTTTCCTGTGGGATTAATAAGAAATTCAGTTTTTTTAGACAATAGATTCTTTGGTAATACTTTTTTAATGATTTTATCGATACAAAAATTCTCAATTTCACGGTGAGCTATCTCCGCTACGTGCTGGGTAGAAATTACTACATTTCTGATCGACACGGGTTTTCCATCTGAATACTCCACTGCAACTTGAGATTTACAATCTGGCCTTAACCATCTCTCATTCTTCCCATTTCTCTCTATCGCTATACGGCGATTTAAACGGTGCGCAAACATTATCGGGGCAGGCATTTTTTCCGATGTATCGTTACAAGCAAAGCCAAACATGATTCCCTGATCGCCCGCTCCCTGCTGGGCTGTTTTTTTACCCGTGGCTCGCTTTGCATCCACTCCTTGTGAAATATCTGCTGACTGTGAAGTGAGATAGTTTGAAATAAAAACCTTATCCGCATGGAAACTGTCATCATCATTAGTATAACCTATTTCACGAATCGCACGGCGTACGACTTTTTCATAATCAAATTTTGCCTTAGTGGAAATCTCACCTGCCAAAACAACACAGTTACTCTTAACTAAGGTTTCACAGGCAACTCTACTTTTCTTGTCCCCGGTGAGACAAGCATCAAGGATACTATCTGAAATATAGTCGGCAACTTTATCGGGATGGCCTTCCCCGACAGATTCCGAAGAAAATATAAATGAATCAGGCATTTAATATTCAGACAGTTTTATATTATATAATGAGTTCTAAGTGTAAGTAAGATACACTAAATATTTGGATATGACTTTCATGCAAGTCAACGTGAAAACATTAACGCATCCCTATTAGTGCTCGATTGAAAGTAAACTAACTTCTCTAAGATTAAAGACGGCTGACTAATAATTCTCGTTCATCGCTCAATTCATGAGGGACTCGGTCTGCGAGTTTAAGAAAAAATTCTTCATGTTGTAAGGTTTGCATTTTAGCGACTTGACGATCGAAGCCCATCAGTCGATCCCATTGCTCTTTGTTGTAGTCGAGCCCTCTCCAATCAATATCATTATAGTATGGGACCCATCCGAGCGGTGATTCTTCAGCTTCAATCTTGCCATTCGTACGTTCTACAATCCATTTGAGGACGCGCATATTCTGGCCATAACCTGGCCACATGAAATTCCCCTCCCCATCTTTTCTGAACCAGTTAACATGGAAAATAATAGGTTTTTCGATGAATTTTTTCCCTATATTAATCCAATGGTTAAAATAGTCACCCATATGGTAACCACAAAACGGGAGCATGGCCATCGGATCATTACGAAGCTCTCCAACTTTACCTTCTGCAGCAGCAGTCATTTCTGATCCCATCGTTGCCCCAACATACACCCCATTTGTCCAATTCAATGATTGATACACGAGAGGGATATCGGACATCCGCCGACCACCAAAAATAAATGCATCAATCGGGACCCCCCTGGGATCTTCCCAAGCAGAATCAATCGTTGGGCATTGCCTCGCAGGGGCAGTAAAACGTGCATTCGGATGGGATGCCGGACGATCGCTGTCTGGTGTCCAATCCTTACCTTGCCAGTCAATAAGGTGGGACGGTGTCTCTTCAGTCATCTCTTCCCACCACACATCTCCATCATCGGTCATTGCGACATTAGTAAAAATAGAATTCTCTTTTATTGATTCCATCGCATTGGGATTGGTGGAATAAGATGTTCCAGGTGCGACCCCAAAGAAGCCAGCTTCGGGATTTATGCCATAGGGCTTTCCATCCTCACCTGGTTTTATCCATGCGATATCATCACCAATCGTAGTCACTTTCCAACCTTCCATTTCTTGTGGAGGGATTAGCATAGCAAAATTAGTTTTGCCACAGGCGCTCGGAAATGCTGCACTAACATAAGTTTTATCACCCTCAGGAGATTCTACTCCAAGAATAAGCATGTGTTCGGCAAGCCACCCCTCATCGCGCGCCATGCAGGATGCAATACGCAGGGCAAAACATTTTTTACCTAAGAGTGCGTTTCCCCCATATCCGCTTCCAAAAGAATAGATAGAACGTTCTTCTGGAAAATGGACAATATATTTATTGTCCGGATTACAAGGCCATGAAACATCTTTCTCTCCCTCATTCAAAGGCATACCTACTGAGTGAAGACAGGGGACAAAAAATCCATCATTCCCCAAAGCCTCGATGACTTTTTCCCCCACGCGAGTCATAATATGCATGCTAACGACGACATAAGGAGAGTCGGTAACTTCAATTCCAATTTGTGAAATTGGTGACCCTACGGGTCCCATACTAAAAGGAATAATGTACATCGTCCTTCCACGCATGCATCCATCATATAAATTTTCTAATGTCGCCCACATTTTACTCGGCTCCATCCAGTTATTAGTTGGCCCAACATCTACTTCCTGTTTTGTGCATATAAATGTTCTATCTTCGACGCGTGCAACATCACCAGGATCTGAACGACAGAGAAAACTGTTTGGCCGTTTTTCAGCATTCAATCGAATGAAAGTGCCGCTTTGCACCATTTGTTCACAGAGCCTATTATACTCTTTTTGTGAACCATCACACCAGTAAATATCCTTTGGTTTACACAAAGTAATTATCTCATTGATCCACTTCTGAAGAGACTGGTTTTTAATTTCTGGGTTTTGCTGATCTGTATTTTCACTCATTACTTCGTTCTCAGTTTTAATTATTAAGAGGGGGGATAATATATAGTTTAATAAAAAGGATATAAAATCTATGGGATTAACGGTCTATAAACATTTTATAAACAATATTTTAAAGTTACATCTATTATTTGATCAAAATGAAATTATTCAATTTACAAATTAGGGCTATAATGAGTTGGGAGGAAAATGCAATGAGCGAAATTTTTATTTTATCACTACATCGGATAGCTTTTTACGATGTGCTTTAATAAAACATAAAACGATAGCGCCACCGGGAGTCCAAACGAGTGCGAAAAAACTAAGATCTAACATACCTTTCTCAGTCATAGCCATTAGAAGATATTTAAATTGCAATAGGGACCCGACTAATGGGTAAAGGATTGCTCCAAGGATAGTACCTATGAAGATAATACTTAGCATGTATCCCAAAAATAAAGCAGACTAGTAAGCAGTTATTTTCAGGTATTTATTTACGGACATTACTTGCATTTTATGATGATGAAAAATAATTTCTGATTGATGCAACTATTAGTTTGTGATTTTATAGCTGAACCGACAAGTGATACTAAACGATGATTTCTGCTAAATCTATAATTAGGGTGCGTTACGCCGAAACAGATATGATGGGTATCGCCTATTATGGCAACTACTTCACCTGGTTCGAAGTAGCGCGCATACGGCTGCTCGATGATCTGGGTACACCCTATCGAGAATTAGAAGAACAGGGATTTAGGCTCCCAGTTCTTGAAACAAAGGCCGAATATAAACAGCCAGCACGATTTGATGATGAAGTAGAGATAAAAACGTTCTTGAAAGAAATGCCTACTGTTAGATTTACCATTGATTACGAATTGTATGTTGAAAGCAAATTGATCACTACAGGTTATACCAGCCATGCTTTTACAAACTTGGAGGGACAACCCACGAAACCTCCGGAAATTTTTAAAACAAGGCTGAATAAATATTTTCCTCCAAAGGATCGTCAGCTAAATGATGCTTAAGGAAACATTGCTGCCTGTTTTCGATAAATACGTAGTGCGTGTTCGACGATTTCCGCAATAGATCGATTGTCAGTATATATTCCAGTCCCTGCTTGAAGATAGGTCGATTCTCGTTCAGCTAAAAGTTCAGCAATTTTTTCTTCTGGTGATTCTACATTCAAAAGTGGTCGATTTAAATTACTGGATGTCCGTTTTAATATAGTGCTTGCTGATGCAAAGAGGCAAATGAGTACCCCCTTAGATTTTAGGATATCAATCATCCCCTCTTGCATTACTAGCCCACCTCCGCAGGCGATAATACAACCAGTCTCAGGATGACCTGAAACAACAAACTCCCTTTCCATTTTTCGGAATTCCGATTCTCCTTCCTGTGTGAAAATATACTTAATCGGTTTTTCCGCTATTTTTACGATTTCGGAATCAGAATCAATAAATTCCATCTGCATCGCCTTTGCTAACTGGCGACCTATAGAAGACTTTCCCGTCCCCATAAATCCAACAAGGTAGAAGTTTACGTTTAGCTTAGGATCAATAGTCATGTATAATTATATACGAATGACATAAGCAAAAGGGAATATTGCCGTATCAGTGTACTATTCAATTTTCTCTCGAATTGGCAATTGATGCAAGGATACGCTCCGTTGCATCAATTGCTTTACCCATTAAATCGAGATTAAAGCTTTCATTAGGTCCATGTATACTATCACTGGGGGTAACAAAGCCTAACATTAAAGAGTCCAAACCCACTACGTTTTTTAAATCCGCAATTATAGGTATGCTGCCACCTTCACGCAGGTACAAAGGAGGTTTTCCGAACACATCAGATATAGCTCTATCAGCCGCGCGAAAGGCCTGAGTTAAGGTCGGAGATTGATCAGTTGTAGAATTTGGGTGATCAGGAGGAACAACAAGGTAGGGAGATCCTCCATGCCCTTCTTTCACCTCGAGAGAAACGTGTGGTGGGCATCGCTCCTTTATCGCCTCAGAGATTAATCGTGTAATCTCTTCAGGATTCTGATCGGCCACTAGCCGGCTCGTTATTTTTGCAAATGCCTTTGAGGGAATAATGGTCTTATTGCCTTCTCCCTGATAGCCACCACCAATACCATTGAATTCCAAAGTTGGACAAAACCTCACTGCTGCAAACGGTGAATATCCATTGCTTGTATAGAATTGTTTTACTCCGAGGAGCTTTGCGAAATCATCTTCACTTGATTCAATACCTTTCAGTTCCTCGATTTCCCAATTGGGTACTTCGCGGACATCATTATAAAAACCCTCAATATTGATCGTTCCATCTTGATTATGGAGCGAAGCACATATTTCTGAAACAACCTGAATAGGATTCAAGACAGCACCCCCGTAAAATCCAGAATGAAGATCAGATTGCGCTCCAGTAACTTCAAACTCTATGCCTACTACGCCACGCAGACCCGTGGTGATTACAATTTGCTCTGGACTAATGCAACCCGTATCAGACAGCAAAAGAAAATCTCCGTCTAATTTATCTTTATATTGCTTAAGAAAGCCTCCAAAGCTCGGGCTGCCAGTCTCTTCTTCTCCTTCAATAAGAAAAGTTATGCGTAAAGGTAATTGCTCGGGTTTTTCCAATAACCTAGCAACTGCAGAAATAAGGATTAGCAGAGGACCCTTGTTATCAGCTGCGCCACGCCCATATATACGGTTGCCACGAATTTCAGGTTCAAATGGTGGACTAGACCAAAGATCAAATGGGTCCGCCGGTTGGACATCGTAATGACCATAAATAATTACATGAGGCCAATCAGTATCGTCATTCAGGGTAGCCATTATGATCGGGTGTAACGGTGTTTTAATGACCTCAACAGAACAGCCAATACTTTCCAAAAGACTACTCATGTAGCTTCTGGCTCCCTCCATTCCTTCTTTATAGTCGGGATCGGTTGATACACTGGGAAAGCGCAAATATTCCTGGATAACTTTTATTGGATCAAACATTGCTTATGACTTGTTATAGAAAAACATCTATAACAAGTATCGTTCATTATTTTGCTGTAAACGAAAAAAACCAATCTGCAATGGGGAGCGAAGCACTATCCTAAGTTAATAGTAATAAATCTACTGTATCACTTGAAAACGAGATTCTCCAAATTTCCTTTCAAAAGCTTCGACTAACTTGGGCATATGTTTATGCAACAATAAGACCCCTTCTTCATAAGAAGGATGTATCAATAACCACTGAGGTAGTACAGGTTTGTCCTGGGTTTCCTTATTCATGCCTTCCCAATAATCGATGGCTTGTCATGGATAGTATCCAGCGCGTGCCGTATAAATTAATCTGCTGTGGTCAGCCTCCATCTCCTTCTTACGTGTAAAAGCATAAGTGCTTAATTGATTTCCCAATCTATAGGCGATGAGCCCAATACTTTGCGTGATATATCTCTGCCCACCAGTAGCAATGGATGCAGCAGCAGTCCCTCTTATAAGTATTTCTTGAGAGAATTTTTCATTTACATGCTTGGCTGCAACATGAGCAAACTCATGGCCGATAACTTCAGCCAAATCTTCTTCACTTTCAACCATATAAAACAATCCGCTAAAGACGCCGACTTTTCCCCTGATATCACAAATGCATTTACCCTCAAAGATAACAAACTCCCAATCCGCATTTAGAATACTCAAGGAATTGGCATCAGCGATAGCTTCCCTACCTTCTCAACCATTGATTGTACTTAGGATTCCGCGATTTTTAATTTTGATTATTTATCGACTGGAATGCTTCGGTACTCTTTTTAATGACTCCATCTTCTGAAGCCATACTTAATGCTGCACGCCCATTGATAGGAACAGTATGGCAAGCGGCTGTAAGGAATGAGAGAACTAAAATCCCAATAGCCATGCTTAATCGCAATTTAATGTTCGGCATCGTTTTCACTACATTAACCTACGGAAGTAATGATTAATAACTTTAAACAAGCATTAATCACACTATGTGTACAAATATTTCAGACACGACAAGAGAATCAATAATTCCACCACTAATGGCGAAAATGACGCTCATTCGTGAAGACCATAGCCATATTATTCCTGTTAGCCGCAGTAATTACTTCTTCATCGCGCAGTGATCCACCTGTTTGAATTACAGCAGTAGCACCTGAGTCAGCTGCAGCTATCAAGCCATCCGCAAAGGGGATCAAAGCATCAGAAGCCATGATTGATCCATCGAGCACGAGGCCAGCCTCACTCGCCTTCCATACCGCAATCTTTGAACTGTCAACTCTCGACATTTGCCCCGCACCAATACCTAGGGTACGCTCTCCACGGGCATATACTATGGCATTAGATTTTATATGTTTAACTACGCGCCAACCAAAAAGCATCGCGTCCCATTCTTCACCTGTGGGCTCACGGTCACTGACAACTTTAAATTCATTTGAATTTATAGCCTGAGAATCCGGGTCTTGTGCAAGGATGCCACCTACAACTGAACGTATTTCACGGAACTTCCCCACGCCCTGTTGATCTCTCAGCTTCATAAGTCTGAGATTCTTTTTTTTCTTTAGTAATTGCTCTGCTTCAGGAGTAAAATTTGGCGCGATAACAATTTCACAAAATATTCCCCGGATTTTATTAGCCAAGTCAATTTCGAGGTTACGATTGCTCACAATGATGCCTCCGAAAGGAGCCTGTTTATCAGTCGCATAAGCCTGGTCCCAAGCTTCTATTAAATTTTCATCACTGGCCACACCGCATGGGTTAGTATGCTTTAAGATAGCAACTGTAGGCTTTTCAAATTCACTCATCAAGTGTGTCGCAGCCGTAATATCCAGAATATTGCAATAGCTGAGCTCCTTCCCGTGTAGCTGCTTGTAGCAATCAAAAAATTGTCCGTAAAGAGCCGCCCCTTGATGGGGGTTTTCTCCATAGCGCAATTTTTTAGAGAATTGGAAATTATAATGCATATTAAGAGGAAACTCTTTCAGCGTCAACGTCTCTGTATTCTCTTGTGTCTTTTCCAGATACTCTTCAATGGCCTGATCATACTTGGAGGTGCGTTTAAATACTTTTAATGCTAATGCCCTGCGCAAATCTGGAAGTACTTTTTTATCGCTTAGCCCCTCAAGCACTCGATTGTAGTCATGGGGATCACAAACTACCGTCACCGCCTCATGATTTTTTGCTGCACTTCGCAGCATCGATGGTCCCCCAATATCAATGTTTTCTATCGCTTCTTCATCGTTTACTCCAGATTTAGCTACAGTCTCCTCAAAAGGATATAGGTTAACTACGACCAGATCGATCAGATCAATATTGTTTTCTCTCGCTTGAGTCAGGTGCTCCTGCATGTCGCGACGACAGAGTAATCCACCGTGAATTTTAGGATGTAGCGTTTTGATTCTTCCATCCATCAACTCGGGAAAGCCAGTGTGATCACTTACTTCTTCAACCTTTAAACCTTTTTCCATCAGTAGCTTAGCAGTGCCACCTGTTGACAATAGTTGATAGTCATATTGTTTAATCAATGCCTCTGCAAATGCTACTAATCCTGTTTTATCACTCACTGATATAAGCGCAATTTTACCCATACTTTTGTTTTGAATAGGAATATAATTACGGCAAGAAAAATCAGATAAAGAAAGCTCCACTCAAATTGAAATTACAATAAAACTGATCTTATTGGTGTTAATGAGGGTAAACAGTCTTTTCCTCTTTAGTAATTTACAAAATTTCAACTTACATTTAATAATAGGATAAGGAAAATATTCATAACTAGTTTAGATGATTAAATCATTACCAGTGGAACCTCTGATTATAGCTGATCGCAAATTTAATTCTCGGCTCCTTGTGGGGACGGGTAAATTTTCATCTGGCAAAATCATGCAAGACAGCATTGAAGCGTCAGGTTCAAGCATCGTCACGGTGGCACTTAAAAGGGCGAGTCTGAGCGGTGAAAAAGATCCCTTTGCTGATATTTTAGAATATCTAGACGCGAAAAATTTTCTTATTCTACCTAATACTGCAGGGGCAATGAATGCGGAAGAAGCCGTGAGAATTGCGAGATTGGCAGCTGCCGCAGGATTACCACAGTGGGTAAAACTCGAAATACATCCTGACCCTAATTACCTTTTGCCAGACCCCGTTGAAACATTAGCAGCTGCTGAAATTCTCATTAAAGAGGGCTTTGTCGTTCTCCCCTATATAAATGCCGATCCTGTTATTGCAGCGCGCTTACAAGACGTTGGTTGTGCAACCGTTATGCCTCTGGGGTCTCCTATAGGCAGCAATCGCGGAATTGAGACACGTGCACAAATCGAAATTATTCTTGAGCAAGCCCGCGTCCCCGTAATCATAGATGCCGGTTTAGGCTCCCCTTCTCATGCGGCATCGGCGATGGAAATGGGGGCAGATGCGGTTCTCATAAACACGGCAATTGCTATTGCTGAAGACCCCGTCAGTATGGCAAAAGCCTTTGCTCTATCTGTTCAAGCGGGGCGTGTCTACTATGAGATTGGGACATCTCGTGTTACTAAGATTGCTGAAGCTACCAGTCCTCTCACTAGTTTTCTTGATTGAGGATCTCATCATTAGGTGACTTTCAGCATCCGCTTTGGATTGTTATGGAAATATTGAAATACCAGCGAATAGCTATAGGGTAATCTATAAGAATGAGTAATTTTTCTGATATTTATCAAAACATACCTATTGAAGCCTGGGTACAACAGTCCATTGATACAAGTGAACGGACATTGGAGTTGATACTACGAAAAGGAAGGGCTCGATCTCCCGCTGATTTTGCAGCTTTAATATCGCCATGTGCTGCTAATTATATCGAAGAATTAGCTCATCATTCAAATAAGATAACACAGCGTCATTTTGGAAAAACGATTCGTCTATTTGCGCCGCTTTACCTCTCTAATGAATGTGTAAATATTTGTACCTATTGTGGTTTTTCACGTAATAATGAGATACCCCGCATTACGATACCATTAGAGCAAGTTCTCGCTGAAACAAAACTGCTAGCTAATCAGGGGTTTAGATCTCTTCTTCTCGTTGCTGGTGAACATCCTAAATATGTTTCAAACGGCTATGTCGAAAAATGTATTAACCATTGCCTTGAAATCATGCCGAGTATCGCCATTGAACTTGGCCCCCTGGAAACAGAAGGCTATAAACCTTTAGTCAATGCGGGTTGCGAAGGGCTCATTGTTTATCAGGAAACTTACCATGAGCCAACCTACAAGGAAATTCACCCTGCGGGACCGAAAAAAAATTACGCGTGGCGCATGGACACAGCACAACGCGCCTATGCAGCAGGTTTTAGGAGAATAGGTCTTGGAGCATTATATGGTCTTTATGATTGGCGATATGAAGCACTTTCCGTTGCTGCGCACGCCCTGTTTTTGCTTCAGCACTGCTGGAAAGCTCAATTATCAATCAGTGTCTTACGCCTTCGTCCGGCTGCGGGTACTTTTACTCCGACTCAAAACTACCTTATGAGCGACAGAGATATTACCCAACTCGTTTGTGCTTTTCGCATGCTTTTACCGCATGCCAATATTGTCTTATCGACAAGAGAATCACCCCAACTACGTAATGGGCTTGTTCGTCTTGGCATTACAACCATGAGTGCCGGGTCCAGCACTGAGCCGGGCGCTTACAGCCATTATGACGAATCTAATTGGTCCCCTAATTTGGAGCAGCCGGGGGAACAATTTCATATTGCAGACGAACGAACGCCCAATGAAATCGCAACCATGATTTCAAACCAAGGCTATGAACCTGTATGGAAAGACTTTGATCAATCGCTTGTAACTTCAAGTGAATGATTTCCATAATTACCGATGGAACAATCGAATAACATTCAAATCGTTGCCAATGGAAAAACTTTTAATGTAAATGAAGGGATTTCTCTTCCTGAATTCCTCGAAAGCATCAATCTATCGATTAAAACCGTGGTAGTTGAACGCAATCAAATGGCACTATCTCCAATGGATGCAAAGAATATATTGATTGAAGATGGGGACTCACTTGAGATCGTGCGGGTTGTCGCCGGTGGTTGAAAATATGCAGGGCGATAGTATCGAATTGGATGGCTTAGAGGTTTTAATTGACCGGCTTGTCCATCACAAGGATCCGATAAAATTTTCGGATAAAACACCTCATGCATTTATTTATTTTATTACGATCAGAAATAATTCTAATCGAACGGTGACCCTCAAAGGTCGTAAGTGGGTGATCAATAATTTTGACGGTAAAACGCTTGTTATAGAAGGTGATAAAATTGTTGGGCAAACACCTAAAATAGCTCCTGGTGATAAGTTTTCTTATAACAGTTATCATCTGACTGCTGTGAGTGGTCGAGCACACGGAAGTTTTCATGGAATTGATGATACTCAGAAGCACATTCATGTGAGAATTCCGCTTTTCGAAATGCTCATCCCAGAAAGCGACGCATGTTACTAATAGATTTGAACCGACAAGGGGGTATTGGAGCTAACGCACTTTATATAAAATTAGGTGCCTTTTCATTCATCGTCGACGCAGGTCTTAATCCTAAAATCGCAGGATTAGAGGCGATGCCTGTATATAATGAAATAGAGGATAATAGTCTCGATTTTATAATTTTAAGCCACTGCCATCTCGATCATCTTGGCTCATTACCTGTTCTTGTAAAACGCCAACCTCAAGCATCAATATTAATGAGCTTTCCATCGCAAATGATTGCCCCAATCATGATGAGAAATTCATGCAACGTGATGCTTAAACAGCGAGATGAGCTAAATATTGCCGAATATCCTTTATACAATCATAGAGATATAAAACGCGTTATAAAAAAGATATTACCTCTTCATTTTGGACAACCACGGGAATTTAAATCAAATGGCGACCGCCTGGATATTACCTTATACGCTGCAGGTCATGTCGTCGGTGCTGCGGGCATTGGTATTTTGCATCAAAAAAGAAAAATATTTTTTACTGGGGATGTTCATTTTACACCACAAAAGACGCTTCCAGCCGCAAAATTTCCCAAGGAGAAATTTGATACCTTAATAATAGAAACAACACGGGGTATGACGAAACGATCAATAGAAAAATCACGTGATAGAGAAGAAAAACGTTTGATCAAACAAATTGACACTGTGTTATCTAACAATGGTTCCTGTCTTATCCCGGTTTTCGCATTAGGTAGAATGCAGGAAATTCTTACCCTGATTCACGAGGCTCGTAACAATGGGACATTGTCTGAATCAGCGATATATTGTGGCGGACTTGGAATGGTACTCGCTAATGCATTTGATGAAATTTCACGTCATAGTGGGTTAATTAATTTTCGCTGTAAAATCTTAAAAGATCTTATGGTTAAACCGCTTCCGACTTCGCTGGTTCCAGGTAAATCACCCAAAAGGCCAGGTATATTCATAGTCAGTAGCGGCATGATGGTTGGGAACACCCCAGCTTACTTAGTCGCTTCTAGTTTGTTGGGCTCTCCTAAAAATAGCATCTATTTTGTCGGCTATTGCGATCCTGATACACCTGGCGGTAAATTACTAGCAACTCCTGTAGGAAATAACTTTCTCTTTGAATATCTTGATTTTCTCTGCCCAGTTAAAGCACAAATTGAGAAATTCGATCTTAGTAGTCATGCTGAAAGGGAAGATCTTCTTGAATTTTCAATGACTGCCAACCCACGCACAATAGTCCTTACGCATGGAGACACTGAAGCTAAAAATTGGTTTGAAAAACAGATACACTCAAAAACCAAAGCACCCAAAGTTCTCAATCCAACTCCGGTAAGAACCTATAAACTTTAATACTTTCAGAGAAGTTATAAAACAAATTAACGAACCATACGTTTGGCGCTGGAAGGCATTTCTTTGGTGACAATTGAAATATTGTATATCTCACCCATGTATTCGCAAAAGGAAGGAGTCCCTGCAAAATATTTAACATCAAGAGCATCACAATTTATTTGTTTCAGGGGAAATACAGATTCGCCAATAAAATGAAATTCCCTACCCCCCGCTAAACACAGAGTGTATGCTATGGACAAATTCCATGCCTTAACATTAAAACCCAGGCATCCATCGAAAAAGCCGATCGCCGCATAGGTGGAATTTAAAACATTGCACCCCATATCTAATAGATGATAGTTAGTAAGAAGCGGCTCTAAATGTTCAAACACTTCATTTGAAAGGGGAAATTCTATTCCTATCCTGCTATGTTTTCCTAAGGAGTTAAGTTTGGTGGCAGATTTTCGAGATCCAGCAATGAGTCCATCTTGCGGACTCCCTTCAATAATTTTTTGACGTAACATATCATAGACATAAGCATAGACTGGATATCCGTCTTTTAAAAGACTGAGGGAAATGGCACAAGCAGGTATTCCTGAAGCATAATTTTTCGTGCCATCAATAGGATTAAGAATCCATGAATAACGAGCGCTCAATTCCAATAATTCGTCCAAGGAGTTTGATTCTTCGGAAAAATAATTATCATTTACAAAAGATTTTCTTAATTCAAAAAATATTTTTTCTGATATAGCAAAATCAGCAAAGGCAATACAATTACCATTCTCCTTCGCCCCACTATGGCCGTTAGCAAATTGTTTGTGGAAAAAATCAATCTGGTTTTTAAGCGCGACCCGGCCTGCGTTAATGCGGTGTTTAAGTTTGTTATCTGCCATGATTAAAATCCAGAGCTCTCGCTGTATAGTAAATCATTTTAATTTCATTATTAGATTAGATAGTTGTTGAGAGAATATCAACATAATCAATTTTATTTATATGCTTTTCTACATTGCACTTGGCCAGATAAAAAGATCTAGAATATTACCAGTGTAGTTTACGTATAAATCATGCCATAATTTAAAAGAGTCTTAGTACCACTATCATCATAGGACTACTTTACGCGTTATATTATAATGCTCTATCAAATATATTTCATTACATTACAAAGTATAAAACTGATTTTATAGCAGCTTTAAGTATAATCTAAAAAGTCGTATAATTGTGGATCCCGAGTCAGTAATTGTTTTTCGCTTTTTTTATTTTTTATATTTTCAGTCTTTTCAAAAATATTTTCCATTGTTGCTTCTTCATCTCCTAATATATCGCCAAACTCGTCTTCCAATTTTTCTGGGTCCTCTCCAGCTTCCAAACGACGCATTATTTCTTCCATCCTTTCATGCATTTTTTCTCCACTCATTTCAGTCATTTTACGCATCAAGTGACCCAAATGTCTTGGATCGGGATTTTCTTCATCAATTCCCGTTATATCATTTTCCATTTCGGCCATTGCCGCTTGAAGATCCTGATCGCTGAGATCATCCCCAATTGATACATCCTCCAAATTATTTCTATTTGCGGTAACTGAAAAGCTGGATATCATTTTAACCATTTTGTAATTTGGGTTATCGGGACAGCAGGGTAATTTGCTACTCTGGGAGATAGTTTTAGTATAAAAGGAGTATATCCGGTTATTATCCGGGCTATAATATTCATATATTGCCATAAGGTGAAATTGATTACGCTGAGCTTCAATTGTTATTTATCTGACAGGTATTATGTTCTCTAATACAATGAGAATGAGAATATGGTTACAATTAATAGATCGACACCTTTAGTTTAGCTAAAAACTTTTACACTGTCAAAGTTGCATTGCAATTATCACTAACTTAATAATAATTTCCCCTATAAATAATCTGCGGCAGGAACAATTCTAATTAATTTAAACCTTCGCTTAATTATTGGATAATAATTCTACGAACTCTTTTGAAGGAGTAATTTTACTGATAACAGACTTATTCACTTGAAAAAGAATATCATCATTTTTTGTGTCTTAGTTTGCCTCGTGACAATCTCATGGAGTCTTTTTCTTATTCAAAGAATTAAGCACAAAGAACAACTCGATCAAGAAAAAATTCAAGCAGCGCAATGGGAAAACATGCTGGAAGATTTGGCTAATGAAAATGCTGAACGAGAAAAGGTAGCTCAATTAAATGCTGAAAGTGAAATAGAAGCACGAATGATGGCAGAAGAAGCGCAGCGAATGGCCGAATTAAAAGCTAAGGAAGACAGAGAGGCGAGACAGCAACGTATTGAAGAACTTAGAAAAAAATTAACCGATGAGATTACGGAACGTCGCGAAGCTGAAACCGCACTTGATCTCTTGAATGAAAAGTTGCGTTCCCTCGAAAATGCACAATCCCAGGCGATAGAAAAATTAAATGCACTTAATGATGCAAGAGTCGACTTGGCCCAAGGTGACTCTCTCACTTCTACCCGTAATCAGTTAATCGAAAAGGAAGAAGAAATCGAACGACTCTCGGCGGAAAGGGATAAATTAGAAGAATTATACCAAGTTTCTCTACAGCGACAAATGGCAACGGAAGATGAACTCAACCGTGAGGCGGACAAGTCAAGATGGCCTCAGCCCCTGCGTGGCGCTATTAATGCTTTTCTTTATCTATTAGGAATAAAGATTGAGGAGGAAGTTGAGTAGACTTATTTAGGTTTTCGCGCGACCCAAAATCGGCATTCGTCTGAAAATTGTCGGACTTGATCCGATTCGTTGGCGATATCTTTTCTTAGCACATCAGTTTCAAGGTTGAATCCTGTTGATTTTAAATCTTCAATTACCTCTAATCGTGTGGGGACATGAATGAATGAATGACCCAAGCATGTCATTTCAAAACGATCGCCGTACTCAAGAAGGTCAGTTTTTTGTTTTCCATGATCCCATCGGAGTTTTTCTTTTTTCCAAAACTTGGATCCTTTTTTCAATTCGCGGTCATGTGTAGTAAATACGAAAAACCCATTGGATTTAAGGACTCGATAAATTTCACTTAGTGCTAATCGTCTATTGTCACGACTTGGAATCTGCATTAATCCATTAAAACCAAAAATAGCACCATCATAATCATTTTTAGCAAAATTCAATTGCGTCGCATCACCCACTTGAAAAGAGATATTATAATTGAGAATCTTGGCCATTTGTCGCGCACGCATAATCATCTCTCTAGAGTAATCTATACCTAAAACCTTATTATACCCCAATTCATAAAGACCCATCGTAATTCGACCCGTACCGCACCCCAGTTCTAAAATCGTTTCATTACTACGAAAAATACGGGTAAAGATATTTTCTTCCGCGACCCAAAGCCCGATATTTATCGCTGCTGATGCATAGTGTTCAACGACTTTTGGTTGTCGATAAAAGGTTTTGATATTTTCCATTTCCATAGTTTTCTTTTTTATCGATAGACCTTGCTTTTCTCACTTCAGTCTTTTTAATTAGCCGTTTTTTAGAATGAAAGCCACGATTAAAACTCAAGGAAGGCAACTTACTGTCGAGAGAGGTGATATCTTTCATGTCAACCGCTACAAGGATTCCAAGGCAGGTGATATCATTGATATAGACAATGTATTAATGGTTGGAGAGGGCGAAAAGGTTACATTCGGCTCACCACTCGTGGATGGAGCCTCGGTTAAAGCTAAGATTATTGAAAATAAACGGGGGCAAAAAGTGGTAGTTATTAAAAAGAAACGGCGCAAGGGTTATCGTCGCAAACATGGACACCGCCAAGAGCTATCAGTAATCCATATAGAGTCAATTAAAGCATAAACAGGAGAATTAAAAATGGCTCATAAAAAAGGACAGGGAACAAGTAGAAACGGGCGTGATAGTAATAGTAAACGTCTAGGTGTTAAAAAATATGGAGGTGAATTGGTTCTCGCCGGAAATATTTTAATGCGCCAGCGAGGGACTCGCTATCATCCTGGACGTAATGTTGGGCTGGGTAGAGACTTTACACTCTTCGCTCTTGCCGACGGCAAAGTCAAATGGGATGCAAATCATCGCATAGTATCTATTGAGACTGAATCTAATTAGTGGTTGTTTTCGAGTGAAATCAAATCTTTAATTTTAGGATTAAAAATAGAAATCATCCTCTACTCTTATTTAATATCACTTAAAATATTTAACTCGAACTTTTAATTTATTGCCCTTTGAAGTTTACCCTTCAGGAACTTCTCAAGCAAAAAAGCCTGCTCGATAATCACCTGGCATGGCTGAATTCATTAATTGAGGAACTTAAAAGTGAATCACCTGAAAAAAGTGAATCTACGCTCAGTACTGCTCAAATAGAGCCCAGTGCTGAAACCACACCCCCGATTGTTTCAGGGGAAAATACAGTAAAGGATACTATTGTGCAACAGTATCAGGCTACACGAAGTGGCGGATCACCGATGATAAAAGTGGGCTGTATAGTAGCTGTTATCGGGATTTGCTTATTCTTTCTATTTGCCCTTTTTATTCTGCCAAATTGGCTATATCCCGATTGATAATCCTTTTAAGGTTATATATCTATTCTCCGATTAGAGCGTAATCTTTTCGCTCTGACTACTCCAAGATTTGTAAACAGCATTCGTAAATCGCATATATATTAGCCCTAATTCAAAATTGGTTAATTTTACGGCAGTTCCATTTCGAATACTGTCGATAAAATCTGCCTCTACTTGCCAGCTTCCCCTTTTATCAGAGGGAATTTCAATACGTTCCTCCTCCTCAGAACCAGAGTCTGCCCGGTATAGGGCACTCTCTTTAAGATCTAGACGCAGAGAGGCTTTTGAACCATTAAGCCTGATTTCTGCTCGTGACTGACCAGACTCTATTCCACTGAATTGGTATATCATCCGTGCACCTGACATATATCGGCCGAGGATAGAAATGCAATCTGGGATATTTACAGATACCTTTTCTTTTTTTTCAACATCATCGCGTTCAGTAGTAAAAATTTCGGCATCAGCTATTACCCAAACTGGTTCCTCATTAATCCATCGATGAATTATTTCATGATAAATCCCCATGCTCATTATATTGCGGCCACTTAATTCTAAATTTTGACGCCACGTTATAGGCGAATCGGATAAGGCAAATTGACACCCTGTATCTGTCACATACAGTTCTCTTAATTCTCCTATATCACCATTCGAAATGAATTCTGTGATTGTTGCATCAAATTCAAAAGTCATTGGACCTGGAACAATTTGTGCCACTAAATTGGGTTTTGCCTGCGAGGCAACTAACATTGACTCCGCTTCGGCTAAATTTCTGGCCATTCGCGCTTCCGTCAGCACATGTTTATTCGCAGCGAGTGCCGCATTAGTAATTTTAGCGTGCAGATAGGGCCAAGTACCAATACATATGGCATCGATTCCTGGATCATTGACAACGTCTTGCCAGGTTTCGGCAATGCGAGGAATATTAAATTCTTTTGCTACTTTTTCAGACGATTCGCGACTGCGATTACAAACCATGGAACATACAACATCATCAATTTCCTGAAATCCAGGTAAATGCCTACTGCGGGTATTTGCTCCTGCACCAATAAAACCAACTCGTATTTGATTGTTCATAATGAATAAATGAGCAAAACCATTTCAAAAAAGCAACATTATCTCCTCGCTGTTTAAGGTTTATATAATCGTTATAAGATATTGTGACTATTTCCAATCAGTCTCCAAAGAAACCATTGCGATCACTTTTTCCTACCAAGGTTATAACTGAGGAATCTGTGATTACTGAAATTAATGATAGCTTGTACCCAGAAGAGATGTACTGTATTAGCCATGCCGCTAATAAACGTATAAGTGAATTCACTGCAGGACGAATATGTGCGCGAAAAGCACTTAAAAAGTTAGGTTATGCGGATTTTCCTCTTCTCATGGGAGAAGACCGTGCACCTCAATGGCCCAAAGATATTTCAGGAAGTATTGCTCATACAAGTGAATATTGTGGTGTCGCGGTAGCGGAAAAAAAGAATTTTTCGTCTTTGGGTTTTGATATTGAATTAATCGATAGATTGGGAAAACACTTGTGGTCACAAATTTTCACCTCTAGAGAACAATCTTGGATTCAGACCTTACCCAGTGAGCAACAAGATTGTTCGGCTACCCTACTGTTTAGCGCAAAAGAATGTTTCTACAAATACCAATATCCTCTGACAAAACTATGGGTTGGATTTGAGGACGTTGAAATTGAAACCAGCTTAGCTGACAATAAATTTAATATCCAATTACTAAAAGATATTCCGTCACTCGGGAAAATAAAGACGACATTTACGGGTCGCTTTTTATACCATTCAAATCATGTATTCACGGCTATCTTCTAGTGTCTAATTCTGTATGCACTCTATAATCGCTGCATTCTAATCCTTGATGTCATATTAGGTATCAGGATCATCCCGCGGGATATAATCCATCTCTTGAAGCCATTTAATTGTGGGCACCAAGGTATCTCTTGCCGAGCGAAAATGTATTCCTAATTCACGTTGTGCCTTGGAATTATCCATAAACCAGTAGAGTAAAGCGTATTCTAATTCAGCGGGATTAATTCCTCGGTGCAACTTAAGCAGGGTACTAAAAAAAATATATAGTTTAACGAGAATATGTGGTACATTGATTATAGTTTTTTTCGTTTTTAATATTTCGAGAGTAAGAGCTGTAAGTTCATGAAAGTTTAAATTATCTCCACCTAGTATATAGCGTTCACCAACCTCTCCTTGTTCGTAGGCTGCTAGGATTCCTTGGGCCACATCTTCGACATGAACGATGCTAGTTCCTCCTTTAGTAATTAGAACAGGCATAGATTTCGCAAAATTAATCAGTGTTTTCGCTGTCACGAGATCAGTATCACCGGGTCCATAAACTTCCGTTGGATTTACCGTAACTATCGGTAGACCTTTGGCAGCATACTGTTGACAGAGCTTCTCTGCTTCAAATTTAGCTAACGCGTAAGCATACCTATTACTTTTTAAATTAAAAATTTTGCTTTCATCCTGAATATAGGGCGTTTTTGTTCCGCCTACTGCCGCCGCACTACTGACACAGACAGTTCTTAAATTGCCATATTTTTTGACGATTTTTAAAACATTATGTGTCCCCTCAACAATAACTTTATGCATATGGGGTGAAGCGATATCTGCCCAATTGGCTATTGCCGCTAGATGGATGACACCCTGACAACCTTTGATTCCTTCCGCTAGACTAGACCTGTCTCGAATGTCACCGACAGTATATTCGTAATTAAGATGCTCGATGCGGGTGGTGTTGCTTGTTTCCCTCAGCAGGCATTTTATGGAATATCCTTTTTCGATTAAAAGAGGAAGCAAGTAAGATCCAATAAATCCATTTCCTCCGGTAACAAAAATTTTTCCAGAATGATTATCGCTACTCACTTTAAATCTCTTTATTATAGAGTTTCTAACTATTAGGTAAAAGATTAATCCTATCGTAAAGAGCACAGATAGTTACGATATTGCAAGCTGGTTTGCTTTAATAATTTTCGTGATAAAAGTTAATCTTCCCAATCAATGGAAGAAGATTGAATATATAGAATGTAGAAATAAATTAATGATTTTTTCGTCACTAATTGCCCCAAATCTTCAGGGTCCACAAATCATACTAAGGAATACGGACTCAAATTCAGCCGATTAACCATCAATAGTGATGATAAATATTTCATTAAAAAGCTCAACAACCGCCACTCCCAGGTTGCATAAATAAGCTATGACAATAATTACATCCCTATCGGGAGGAATATTTAATAAAGGAAAAGGCTCACTAAACGCATCTAACTTAAAAGAGCTCCATTCGACCCGTTGAGTTGAAAATTGATAAATTCAATGTCGATATCAATCGAAACATTGCTAGAATTTTTTACTACGTATTGTACGACTTTGGAATCTGTCGATTCCTAAGTCTATATGCTCTGTTTTCTTTGCAATCAAAGGGTCTTCACTTATTATTAAGGCTCTGAGACAGTTATTCCCTTATCCCACGGATCTAGTTTCTCCTGGATCGCCTTAGAGTCCAGTTTCGCCGATAGGTCCCTGGTTTTCCTTGGATCCAATCAGATCTCGCAGCACCCGCATGATCCTTTTGTACTGCCCACAATTACCCCCTGGTGGACCTTTGCCCTGTTATCCTAGGGACACATTGAATGACTCCTGGAAATTTCAGGAAATCTGGGAAGCCATTGGAACCTTCTGGCCAGTGGCACTTAATCCTGTCAGTACAGTAGGATCCGTATACCATCGACACCATCAGAACCGGGTAAGCCCAGTAGTCCTTTTGGACCAGTGGGGCCATTTACTCCGTCAGCTCCTACAGCTCCAGATGAAGTATCAGCCTATCATACACGGGGGCTTGTGAAACCAGTGGGGAATAGATAGGTTGAAATTTATTAAAAAAAACTTGTATCTGTAGTCTATCCACTCCTTATTACTCAACTTTACAAATGATGCAGGGTGGAGCAGTCCGGTAGCTCGTCAGGCTCATAACCTGAAGGTCGCGGGTTCAAATCCCGCCCCTGCACCCAAATTTAACGAGGCGAATTTGTATTCAGCTCGTATTGAATCTGCATGTTCATAATCGAAAACTAGGTGTAATAGCATTCAAGCGTCTATATCGGCCGCTCCTAGGCCTATTTCAAAATGAATTTCTTCTTGCTTTCCACACATCAGAAGCTATTGCTTTTTCTTTCTCCTCGCTGCAACTGTTCCCAGGTTTTAGTAAGGGTTACCCATTTATTGATAAAACATTTATTTAATTTAAAAGAACAGATATCACTTCACTGGGCCATCACCAGTAATATATGAATATAACAATTAACGATCTACTTGATGCAGGTGTGCACTTCGGGCACCAGTTGCGCCGATTTAATCCGAAAGCAAAGAAATATGTTTACGATAATCGACATGGACTTTCGGTTATTGATTTGGAGCAAACCTATGTTCTCCTCGATGAGGCAGTCACCTATATTGAAGAACTCGTGTCTTCAGGCCAAAATCTCCTTTTTGTCGGTACTAAACGCCAAGCTCAGGAGATCATACGCGAAGCAGCTACGGCCTGCCAGATGCCTTTTTGTGCAAATCGATGGATGGGCGGTACACTTACAAATTATTCAACTATTAAATCCAGCTTGGATAAATATAAAAATTATCTATCCATGGATGCCGATGGCTCCCTTGACAAACTTCACAACAAAGAGGCTTCCGCAATCCGCCGTGAAATGAATAGGATGCAACGCAATTTCGAAGGTCTCCTTGAATTGACTGAATTGCCAGCAGCAATTTTCGTAATCGATATCAATCATGAACAAATAGCAGTCACAGAAGCTAATAGAATGAAAGTTCCTCTCATCGCTCTCGTCGATACCAATAGTGATCCCAATCTTATCGATAAACCTATTCCCGGTAATGACGATTCCAGTAAATCTATCCGTGTTATCGTTGAGACAATAGTTGAAGCTGTACAGAATGGTCTTTCTATACGTGAAACGCAGACGAAAACAATGGGTGTCTCACCTATTGTACGTGAAATCACGAAAGAAGAACAACTACCCATTACAGCAATCACTGACCAAAATCAGGCAGCTAATGAAATCCCTACTTCCTATTCATCGGACATTGATGATGATTCATCTTCGTCAACTTCCAATTGATAAGTCCCATCTTTTTGAGTTTAGAATAATAGAAGTGACAATATTATGAGCGTTGAAATTACTGCACAATTAGTGAGCGAATTGCGATCAGAGACCGGAGCTGGTCTCATGGATTGCAAAAAAGCACTGACCGAATCAAATGGCAACTCAGAGCAGGCAATACTTATTCTTCGCAAAAAGGGAATAGCTGCCGCAGAAAAGAAATCCAGCCGCAGTGCCAGTGAGGGATTAATTGAACAATACATCCATCTAGGTGGTAAAGTCGGTGTTTTAATTGAAGTAAACTGTGAGACTGATTTTGTGGCGAAAACAGAGGATTTTAAAACTTTTGTAAAAGACATCTGTCTTCATATTACGGCAGCAAATCCAGTTTGCATTTCACGAGAAGAGGTTCCAGAAGAACTAATTGAAAAAGAGCGTGAAATTGCTACCTCCCAAATACAAAACAAACCTGCCCATATCATCGAGAAAATCGCCGAAGGTAAATTAGATAAATTTTTCCAAGGAGTATGCCTGCTCGAACAGCCTTTCGTCAAGAATCCTGATCAGACGGTTCAGCAGCTTCTTACAGAAAAAATTGCGAAGCTCGGTGAGAACATGATTATACGTCGCTTTGCCCGTTATCAGCTAGGTAGCTAAAGAGTATTAGCTCTTCTGGGCTACTTGCATCTTCCAAAGAGTTCCATCATATGTGCATTTAGCTCTTCTTGCTCTTTATCGCTGAGCGAGTAATATGGCGATCTACGATATCTTTTCGAATGTCCAGCGTATTCTAAAATACCGTGAATAGCTGCGTCACGACCTCCGGCAACACTGTTATTATAATCGAAAAAAGGCATATCATAATCCCGAATAATGGCAGCCGCAAAATTTAAGTCCCCTTCAAGGATGGCATTCCAATAGCTCCAGGTAATCTCAGGTTTGAACATAATAAAATTCGAAAAATATCCGTCCACCCCATAAGGCAGCATATTCATGTGATTTTGTTTTAAGCCTCCGGCAATTATCGCCCAATGGTCGTGAGCGATAAGACAAGCCTTGCGTACAAATTCCCCACCGACATCATCCTTCAGAGCAACGACACCGAGAGCTCTTTCAACTAGTGTTTCTATAACTTTACAAGAAAAGGTTAAGGGCCGATTTTTTAGATAATTGGTTACAATCATAACGGGTAAGTGCTTACCTATTGCACTGTAATGATCGACAAGTGAATTTACGGTTGTCGATCTAGTCCAGTCTGGCGGTAAAACCATTAGCATATCTGCACCGAGCTCAGTGCAGTATTCAGCAAATTCTACTGATTTTCCGGTCCACCAGTTACCGGTTGCCACGACTACCAGGGCGCGTTTATCAACCTGATCGATCGTCGCTTTCGTGATTTCTGCAATTTCGTTATCAGTAAGGACCGAAAACAAGCTGTTACCATAAGTTAGAATAATATTTTTCGCGCTAGCGCTTATTACAAAGTCTATTTGTCGACGTAGCCCTGCCCAGTCAATCTGTCCTCCTTTATCAAATGGTGTCCGGACTGAGGGACATGGCCCAGTCAGGGCTTTACGCAGTTCGGCCGGACATTTTTCATTTTTTTCCCCCATACTTTTGGGATTAAATGTAAATTACGTTTTGTAAGTTTCTACTACCCGTAATGATCGGTGATAAATGCTTGAAGGCTTTCAAAATCATTATCGCTGATCGAGTGATAAGGCGCTCTTCGATATCTTTTCGAATGTCCAGCGATCTCCAATATGCCATGTAACGCTGCATCACGCCCACCTTCCACGGTATTAATATATTCAAATAGCGGCATATCATAATCACGAATAAATGCAGCGGCCTCCTTTATATTACCTTCAAAAATAGCGTTCCAGTAGCGCCAGGCAAATTCGGGTTTAAACATTATAAACACTGAAAAACCACCATCCACACCATAGGGCAACATGTTCATATGATTTTCTTTTATTCCACCAGCTATAATCGCCCAATGTTCATATGCAATCGTACATACCTTGCGGACAAAAGCGTTACCGACATCATCTTTAAGGGCAACAATACCAGGAACCCGTTCGACAAGTGTTTTAATGACTTCAAAAGAAAATGTGGCAGGTCGATTACCCAGATAATTAGTTACTACCATAACTGGAATGTGTTCACTTGCTGCTCTATAATGGGTGACTAGTGTTTCTACGGTGGTCGATGCCCCCCAGTCAGGCGGTAATACCATTAGCATATCGGCACCCAGTTCCGCACAATATTTTGAAAATTCTGCTGTTTTTCCTGTCCACCAGATTCCGGTTGCCGCAACAACCATCACTCGCTTATCGACATACTCAACGACTACTTTTGTGAATTCTGCAATCTCATCATCGGTAAGAAGGGAGTAAAGGCTGTCGCCATAAGTAAGTATAATATTTTTTACACCAGCCTCAATAACGAAATCCAATTGATTCCGCAAACCCTCCCAATCAATTTCACCATTAATTTCAAATGGGGTGCGTACCGATGGGCAAGGTCCTGTTAGAGCATCACGGAGCGCTTGAGGACATTTACTTACTTTTGACTCCATAAAATTAATTTAAGTATAAAATCTATTTTCCGATCGCTTTTAAGGCGTCCTCAAACTCCCCGCTCCAGCGCTCAAAACTTTGAATAATGGCCCCCATGTCTCCCCCGTAATTAAGAAATCTGGCACCGGCATCAAGCAGTCCTTTTAGATCATCACCGCCGGTAGTTGGTCTACCCCAAGCGAGCCCATTTTTTTCTGCGGCATCGGCTACCTTTTTCTGTGCTTCCAGAAATTTGAGGTCTTTCAAGTCACCCGGGCAACCCAAACGTAGACTCAAATCACTGGGGCCCACAAATAGAACATCCAACCCCTTAACGGCCGCTATATCCTCAATATTATCAACTGCTTGAGGAGATTCTATTTGGATGGCTATTACTGTTTCTCGATTATAATGTTCGGTATAATCTTTTAGATTAAAGTTTCTATAATAATCACCGTCTAATCCCCCTCCGTCTACTCCTCTATCTCCAATTGGGTAGAACTTAGCATTTTCAACTACGCTTTTTGCTTGTTCGACCGTATTTACAAGGGGTACTAATAGACCGGTAGCTCCATTATCCAGCAGCTTCCCCAAGGGGACTCTTTCGCGAATTGAACTGGGACGAATAATGCAATCGATATCATGAAAGTGCGTATTAATAAGAAAATTCTGAATATCGATGGGGTTCCAGAAATTATGTTCTGATTCCAGCCAAATACCATCATAACCATTTTCAGATGCATATTTTGGTAACACAGGTGCAGGTGTATAGGCACATACGGTCCTGGCAACTTGACCACTACGTAGTTTTTTAAGCACATTTGAGTTTCTCATAATTTAAATTATTAAAATGAGTTTCTTGATTTTTCAGTATTTTTTGATGAAAGCGACCTGACAACTTAATTTTATAAAAGTCAAGAGTCACTTAACTTGTGATTCGAGGTAACTTTCCCCGATATAAAAGTTTTTTCAAATTTTTGATATACTTTTACTGCCACAAACACTTTTTGATTTCATCTAAATCTAATCCAACACTTTCGACAGTCTTAAGTTGCGAATTTTACCACACGCGATGCTTATCAAATGTCTTGGTAAGTTTAATTGAAAGGAAAGATATTCAATGAGCAATTTATTGGCACGCTTCCCTATAGGTGGCGCATATAGCTTTATTTTAGTCTTTCTCCCTGCGAACCCGAGATTTTATTACTGGTCGTATTTGTGATGACTCTTACCTCAAGCCTAAACACCCACTGGTTGGCATTCAAGATTTCTTAGAGTTTGGGTAGCTACCCAACCATTTTACCATAGGACAAGTCCTGTTTAATTCCTCAAGAGCTTCTTGGACTTCAGGATCTTCGTAATGGCCGATGATATCAACAAAAAAATAGTAGTCCCATAATTTGCGCTTACTGGGACGCGATTCTATTTTACTCATATTAATGCCCCGTTTACAGAATGGATCTAGAGCTCCTTGCAAAGCGCCAGGTTTATCCTGCAAGGTAAAGACAAAGCTGGATTTATCACGCCCTTTTCCTAATCTTCGTGAGGGGAAATTGCCGATAATTAAAAAACGAGTTACATTATCTGTTTTATCCTGAATGTTCTCCTCGACTATTGTAACTTTATAGATTGTTGCAGCTGCAGCTGCAGCGATTGCAGCTGTCCCGGGATGGTCTTTAACATAACGAACGGCTTCCGCAGTACTCGGTGTATAAACTTCCTCTACTCCTGGCAGTTTACGTGATAGCCATTGCCGACACTGACCGATTGCAATATCTTTAGAATGAATCACCTTAATATCCGCTAGAGGTGACTGGGAGATAAGGCACAATGAAACATCCAGATATAATTCTGAAATAATTTTCAGGTCTGTCTCAACGAGCAGATCAAGGGAATGCGTGACTGCTCCCTCAGTTGAATTTTCCACTGCAATCACTCCATATTGAGCTTCACCTTTTTCGACCGAAGAAAATACATCGGAAAAGCTATTTAAAGGAGTATAATTCAAGCTAGTGCCAAAATTTTTAATGGCCGCTTGATGAGTGAAGGTCGCTTCCGGCCCCAGATAAGCGACGGTAATTGGTTTTTCGAGCGCCAGGGCGGCTGATATGATTTCTCTATAGATTGATCGGATAGCATCATTGCCGAGTGGACCTTTGTTCTTAGAATCTATTTTGCTCAATATCTCTACCTCCCGACTGGGATCATAGACATCTTTTCCCGCTTTCTCTTTAACGTGTCCTATTTCAATTGCTAATTTAACACGCTCATTGAGAAGATCGACAATTTTACTGTCGAGAGAATCTATTTTACTTCTAAATTTCTGTAAGTCCATTTAGCGATTAAACTTTGTCTGATCCAGGAAGCCCCACGTCGGCGTCACTTAGAGCTGCAGCCTCACGGTTGGATGCTTCGCGAATCCACTCATTAATTTGTTGCGGTGATAGGACATCTGATGCTGGCAATTCTTCAATAGAGCTCAACCCGCAATATTCAAGAAATTTATCACAAGTTTCGTATTGAAGAGGGCGTCCTGGCAAATCCGCCCTACCCGTCACCAAAACAAGTTCATGTTCAAGCAGAGTATTTATAGAACTGTCTGACGATACTCCCCGAATTGACTCAATTTCCGATCGGGTTACAGGTTGACGGTAAGCGACGATGGCCAAAGTTTCCATAGCTGCCTGGCTAAGTTTTTGAGGTTTAGGGGCGTCGCGAAGTAAACGAACCCAATCCGCAAATTCTGGGCTTATAGATAGTCGGTAGCCGGTAGGGCCTTCAACTAATCGATAGACTTCCTTTTTTTCAACCATGCCCTCTGCCAAAGCATCCATGGCATCGCGTATTTGAGTGGCCGTAACGAGTGCAGGGACTTGTTTGACAATATCCTCCATGATGTCCTGTTCCTCTATTTCATCGAGTAGCATTTCCTCTCTCGAAGATGCCGGTAATTTATGATAACGTGTTATAACAGCTTGAATGTCCTTAACCGTTAATGGTGTTGATGAGGAAAAGAGAAGCGCCTTAAGTATTCTTTGAAGATTAAACTCCATATTATAATCTAATACCGTTAGTAGTGTGATATGTTATTTTTGAAAGTATGATGATAAAATGTGATTGTAGTTTAATCTTTAATCTCTAGATATGTAAAACCCAAATCTTTGGCTAATATTCTGATAACACACTACAGAAGTAACCTTATAATAAAAATTGATGATGTCTAAAGAAAAAATAAAACGGCCCTATTCTTCTATTCTCGTAGATGGATCCACTCGAGCTGGAGCTCGTTCCATGCTGCGGGCAGTTGGTTTTGAAGATGAAGATTTTAAAAAACCTATCGTGGGTGTGGCCTCTACTTGGAGCATGGTTACTCCTTGTAATATGCATATCGATGAATTGGCAAAAGAAGCCGGAAAAGGAATAGATGAAATTAATGGTAAATCAGTCATTTTTGGGACGATAACCGTTTCCGATGGTATCCCCATGGGGACCGTTGGGATGAGATATTCACTCGTCTCGCGCGAAGTTATAGCCGACTCAATTGAGACAGTAGCCGGGGCTGAATGCTTCGATGGACTTGTCGCAATTGGGGGATGCGATAAAAACATGCCAGGTTGTCTGATGGCATTAGCTCGACTAAATCGCCCGGCAGTTTTCGTCTATGGGGGTTCTATTCTTCCAGGAATTCACAAGGAAAACGAAGTAGACATTATTTCAGTCTACGAAGCCATTGGATTGGAATCGAACAATAAAATAGATGAACAAGAGCTTGGTGAAATTGAATCGTGTGCTATTCCCGGACCAGGATCATGCAGTGGTATGTATACCGCCAACTCCATGGCATCAGCGATTGAAGCTTTGGGGATGAGCCTTCCTAATAGCTCAGCGCAGCTGGCGGTATCCAAAGAGAAACAACTTGATGCCTTCAAGGCCGGCAATTCGGTCATGGAGCTGATTAATCATGATATCAAGCCAAGAGATATCATGACATTGGAAGCTTTTGAAAACGCAATTACGACTGTAATAGCGTTGGGTGGTTCGACCAATGCCGTACTTCATCTTCTAGCTATTGCTCATTCAGCTGAGGTTCCCCTTTCAATTGATGATTTTTCTCGTCTTGGTAAAAACGTTCCCGTACTTTGTGACCTCAAGCCCAGCGGGCGATATAGCATGGCTCAATTGGTACGTATTGGAGGTCTCCAACCATTGATGAAAACACTGTTAGACAATGGATTGTTGCATGGTGATTGCTTGACGGTTACTGGAAAAACTCTGCATGAAAATCTTGAAGCTGTTACGCCTTACCCTAAAGACCAGGATATTGTAAGACCATTCGATGATCCAATAAAGCCGGATAGTCACCTATACATTCTATATGGAAATATTTCACCTGGGGGTGCTGTTGCGAAAATCACTGGCAAAGAAGGCTTCAGTTTTAGTGGTAAAGCAATCACATATAATTCTGAAGAAGATGCCCTCAAAGGAATACTCGATGGGACTGTGCAGCAAGGACACGTTGTCGTCATACGCTATGAGGGGCCGAAGGGTGCTCCAGGAATGCGTGAAATGCTTGCTCCCACCTCCGCAATTATGGGACGTGGTCTGGGAAAGGAAGTGGCCCTTATTACTGATGGACGATTTTCCGGGGGAAGCCACGGGTTTGTCATTGGCCATATTACACCAGAAGCAGAAATCGGTGGACCAATTTCAGTGATAGAAGACGGCGACAGGATAATGATTAATGTATCAAGTAATGAATTAAATATTGAGATATCAGAAGAAGAATTAAAACAACGGCTCGATGGCTGGAAAAAACCGAAACCGAAGGTTAAGCGTGGAGTGCTCGCTAAATATGCGAAAATGGTTAATTCTGCCTCACTAGGCGCCGTGACTGATGCTGATCTTTAGAACGCCTATAGTTTTTTGATAAAAAGAATTGTCCCAAATTTTAACACCGATGAGCTGGGAGCGCTTCAAACAATATTTTTTACCGTTCGAAGAGCTGGGGTTTTCACTCGATATCAGCCGCATGGATTTTCCTCCATCTTTAATAACAGAGATGGATACTCGAATGAAGTTCGCATTCGAATCGATGGAAGCCTTGGAAAACGGCGCTATTGCCAATCCGGATGAAAACAGAATGGTTGGGCATTACTGGCTGCGAACGTCGCGACTTGCCCCCAAGGAAGAAATTCAAAAGGAAATAGACTCAAATTTAGAACATATCCAGCAATTTTCAACAGCCGTAAAAGCAGGTAATATTTCAGGTGAAACGGGTAATTTTATAAATCTCCTTATAATTGGAATTGGTGGTTCAGCTTTGGGCCCACAACTTATTCATGATGCCCTTATCCAACTGGAAAAAGAGACTCTTCAATTATATTTCTTCGATAATACAGATCCTGATGGTATAGACCTGACACTTGCGCGGTTGAAAAACCAATTGGGTAATACATTAGTTATTGTCATATCTAAATCCGGCAGTACCGCTGAAACACTCAATGGGATGGAAGAGGCTAAATATGCTTATCGTGAAGCCGGTTTAAATTTCAATAAGCATGCAGTTGCCATTACACATTCTGGTAGTGCACTCGACCAGCACGCTATAGTTTCTGAATGGATAGATCGCTTTCCTCTGTGGGATTGGGTTGGTGGCCGCACTAGTTTATTTAGTTCTGTGGGATTACTGCCCGCAGCTTTGCTCGATATTGATATTATGGAAATGCGTAAAGGTGCCGCTGCTATGGATGATATTACACGAATTAAAAATAGCATGAAGAACCCCGCTGCCTTACTCGCACTTATGTGGTATTACGCTACTGGTGGTAAGGGATCTAAAGATATGGTGATTCTACCCTATAAAGATCGCCTTTTACTTTTCTCTAGGTACTTGCAGCAGCTAGTCATGGAGTCACTCGGTAAGGAATATGATCTGGAAAGTAATAGAGTAAACCAGGGAATTTCTGTATATGGCAATAAAGGTTCAACCGACCAGCATGCTTACGTCCAGCAATTACGCGATGGAGTCGCTAATTTTTTTATTACTTTCATTGAAGTCCTTAAGGATAGAAAAAAGTCTTCTCTTGGAATTGAACCAAATGTAACCTCTGGTGATTACTTGCAGGCTTTCTTCTTGGGTACTCGCTCTGCCTTACATGAAAACGGAAGGCAATCTATTACACTTACAATAGATGATGTAACTCCGTATACCTTATCACTACTTATCGCTTTATATGAACGCACTGTAGGCCTCTACGCCAGCTTAATTGGCATCAATGCCTATCATCAGCCTGGTGTAGAAGCAGGGAAGAAGACGGCGGCTTCCTACTTAAGGATTAAAAATGATATCCTAAAAAAAATGATCGCTAATCCTGGAAAAACTTATACCACTGAAGCACTCGCATCTGAATTAAACCTTGAAATTGACACAGAAATAATCTTCAAATTACTGGAACATTTAAGTGCAAACCCTGATAAAGGCATCATTAAAAACCCTGCTGCTATTTTCTTTAACGCAAATTATTATTTTAAACCCTAATTGCTAAATTGACTGTTCTTAATATTTAAAGAATAATATATTCAGCGTCTCATCCCTCCACATTTATAAATGAAAATCCTAAAACTAACCTTACTTCTGAGTCTATTCACAGCCACGTATCTCTGTTTCTCTGGTTGCGCTAAAGTACATCAGGATGAAAATCCAATCCCTTGGAGTCGTCCTGCTGATTGGGAAAATAAAGCGCCCGGGATGCCGAATATGTGAGTAGATATTTTGTAAAAGAATAATATGTTATGTCGCGGTCAACCGCTTGTTCCGAATCTGGGCGGCTTTATGTTTTAGCCACACCAATAGGAAATCTTAATGATATAACTAGAAGAGCGACTGATATTCTTGCGACTTGTGATATTGTTGCGGCTGAAAGTATTTTAAAAACTAAACGTCTGCTGGACCATCTCGGTATTGGGACAAAGATCATTCCTTATCACGAGCATAATGAAATTCGTCAGGCAAATAATATCGCCAGCCTCATTGAATCAAGAAATATAATTTCTCTGGTCTCTGATTCAGGAACACCTACCGTAAGTGATCCAGGATTCAGACTGGTCCGTGAATGTCGTCGACGCGGATTATCAGTTGTTCCTCTGCCGGGCCCCTCAGCTCACATTACCGCACTTTCAGCCTCCGGATTACCCAGTGATGGCTTTCTCTTTTTAGGTTTTCTGCCACCTAAATCATCAGCTCGCATAAAGTTTTTTAATGAATTTGCTAACTTTGAATACACACTTGTCCTCTATGAATCTTGTCATCGAATTACAAAATTCATGAATGACCTGATTGAGGTATTAGGTCCAGACCGTACGATTTGTGTTGCTCGAGAACTAACCAAAATCCATGAAACATTTCATATAGGGTTAGCAAGTGAGGTCCACGATGAAATGCTTAATGCTAGTCTTAAAGGCGAGTTTGTAGTCGTTATAGCTAAAAAGGGGTTTCAGCTCTAGCGTTATTACCAGTGAATAATAAATCGCCAGTCGTTGCGATTATTGATGTTGGGAGTAATACAATCAAGTTACTGATCGCTAGAAAGAGAAATCCCTTAGATGTAATTGAAGACAAAACGTGTCAGACCCGTATTATTCAACGTGCAGGCAATACTCATAGGCAACTTGCTGGAGAAAGTATTGAAGCGGCAAGTGAAAGTATTAGTGAACTGGTTCAACGAGCTAAAAAACACAACCCCCATCACATCACTATTGTCGCCACAAGTGCGGTACGAGATGCAGAAAATCAGGGTTACTTAAAAAAACGGGTCTTAGAATCGACCGGATACCGTTTGCAGGTGCTAAGTGGAGAAGAAGAAGCTTTGTTGATCAGTCAAGGTGTCCTTCAAGATCCAGCGCTGGCCAATATTTGTTCTTTTTATCTTCTTGATCTGGGTGGGGGTAGCCTTGAGCTTATTGACTATTTTAACGGCTCAATCAATCAATTGGTAAGTATACCTGCGGGGGCAATTCGCATTGCCGATAATTTTTTAGAAAACAGAAGCAGTAATTTAAATGAATCTGTGGCCGAAAAAATTAAACACTTCATTTATGAGGAGATTAAAACAAGCGGTTTTACTTTAATAAAAAAGGAGCAACCTTTAGTCGTCACAAGTGGATCATTGGCAGTTGCGAAGAATTTAATATTAAAACAAAAACCTAAATTTAATAATCAGCCATCGATAATTCCAGTGAAAATGCTGCGAACCCTGTACACTGAAATATCATCCCTCAATATTACGCAGCGATTAAAGTTGCCGGGTATACCAGCATCTTACGCAGACATTTTACCCATTGCGTTATTAACAATCCTTTTTATTGCCGAAGAAATCGATACCAACCAGATTTTTCATACAAATTTTAATCTGCGCTATGGTTTAGCTACTAAACTTTTCTCGGAAATCATTGAGGACAGCTAGAAAATCATCGGGCATCGGGGCTTCGATTTTAATTAATTTTTTGGTTATTGGATGGTTAAATAATAATTCACTGGCATGTAAAAGCACACGTGGAATAGACGGGGAGTCGCTATCTTTAGCTTTATAACCATAGAGAGTATCGCCAACTAGAGAGTGACCTATATGCGCTAGATGAACTCGGATCTGATGTGTTCTCCCGGTATGAATACGGATCTTTAATAAAGCAGCTCGATCGCCAAACACCTCTTCACGTTGCCAATCTGTATGTGCGTAACGGCCGTGATGACTGACGCTCATTTTTATTCTATTTACATGGTGTCTTCCAATTGGTAGCTTTACTGTTCCTGATAGGAGGTTCGGAACACCACTTACAACAGCAAGATATATTTTTTTTAATTCCCTTTTTTCAAACATCCGGCTGAGTTCAATATAAGCAGCATCAGCCTTTGCTATAATGATGGCTCCTGACGTATTCTTGTCCAGTCGGTGAACAATTCCAGGACGTTCAACACCGCCAATACCACTTAACGAATCTCGGCAATGATACAATAGCGCATGAACGAGAGTAGGTTCAACCGTTCCGTTACCTGGATGGACAACCATACCGGTCGCTTTATTAATAACAGCGATATGTTCATCCTCGTAAAGAATATCAAGAGCTATTTCTACCGGTTCAAGAACGAGTTTTTTTAGAGGAGGTATAGAATAATAAATAATATCTCCTGTTGACAGTCTTTGGCTCTTATTGATGGCTTCATTGTCATGCCAAACGAGACCTTCATCGAAAAGCCGCTGGACTTGGTTACGGCTGAGTTCAGAACACTGGTCATGCAACACTTTATCCGCGCGTACACGATCGAATACTTCTAATACTTCAAAAGACATATCTTCCTCCGACTCCTGAGATTTCTTACGCAAGCTAATTGCTCCCAATTATTGTGTCGATTTGCTCTATAAAAGGATGTTTCATCGATTCAGGCATAAGAGCTATCTCAAATCCATTGCGTGCCAGAATCGCTAGTTCTTTTTTGCTAAAATTCAACTCTAATGCTAAAGCTGCATATTCTTCTTCAAGTTGATTACCAAAAGACAGGGGATCATCAGTATTTAGGGTACAGCGAACCCCTTCATTGAATAGCTTGCGAATAGGATGATTCTTCATCTTATCAATAACATTAAGTTTAAGATTACTGATTGGACAAACGTCAAAAGTGATATCCTTTTCAATAATCATCGTTAACACTTCGGGATCTTCAATTGCTCGCACCCCATGCTCAACGCGATTAACATCGAGAAATTCGATTGCATCCTTTACATAATGGGCCCCTCTAAATTCTCCCGCGTGTACTTTAGTAAATTTATCAGCTTCGCGAGCACGCGGCCAAAGTGATTTCGCCCAATCTTCAAGGGGGAGGATTTCCGTGCCGTGGAGGTCTATCCCATCCAGACTATCCCAATTCACACAATCATCAATTACGGGGGCCATTAATTGAGAATAATGATTACGCAACATACCCATAAAAATTCTTACCTCTAATCCATCCGGTACCGCGTCACGAATAGCACCGATAATTTCAGGCCCAGGAATATTGAGAAATTCAATTATTCCTGCGTGGAAACTAATTTCAACATACTTAACATTTTGCTCAAGGTGCTTATGAAATATAGCTACTGCCGCTTCATAATAGCGCTCGGGTGAAGTAAACCATTGTAGCGCCATTGCGAGCAATGTTTCTTCGAATTCACTAAAACTCTGAAATTTAAAATCATCAGCCCAGGAGCGTGGCTGCTCTTTGAACTGAACGGGATTGATTTTTTGTAGAAATTCAAAAGGTAGGGCACCTTCTATATGCAAGTGCGTTTCTGTTTTAGGAAGGCTCTTGATAAAAGCCCCAAGATCAGGATCAGGTTGATATGGCATCAGCGATCAAAAGATTAATTAAAGGGGATATAGTTCAGTATTCCTTAATCACCTGACCATAGATGTTAACACTTCATTTTAACCCAGAAGGTAATCCGGGTTCAACTTCTGTAGTGATCGAGGTAGAAAGAGCCCATTCTTTCGGATAAGCTTCCCATCAAAGTATATCTCCCCTCCTCCATAATCGGGTCGGTGAATAGATACCAGGTCCCAGTGAATTTGCGACTGATTGCCGTTATTTGCTTCTTCATACGCTTGACCTGGAGTGAAATGGAAAGAACCAGCAATCTTTTCGTCAAATAAAATGTCGCACATGGGTTCCCGGATATGCGGATTAAAAGCGATAGCAAATTCACCAATGAAACGTGCACCGGCATCAGTATCTAATATTTCATTCAACTTATTTTTATTTCCACTCGCAGTAGCTTCAACGATTTTACCTTTCTTAAATACGAAGTGAATATTATCGAATGAATTACCCTGATAAACAGAAGCTGTGTTGAAGGTTATTTCGCCTTCAACGCTGGTTTTAACAGGAGATGTAAACACTTCACCATCCGGTATATTATGAGTTCCACCGCAGCAAATTGCGCTAATCTCTTTAATCGAAAAACTTAACAGCGTCCTCGGTCCCCTGATTTCAACTTTGTCTGTTTTTTCCATCAGGCGTTTGAGTGCATTCATTCCATTCACCATTCGTGAATAGTCGAGTGTGCACACACGGAAATAGAAATCTTCGAACGATTCTGTACTCTGTAAAGCTTGCTGTGCCATTGCAGGTGTAGGCCAACGCAGCACTACCCACTTTGTTTTCTTTACTCGCCAGTCGAGCACAGGTTTCAAGAGACTAGCTGCAAGCTTCATTTTTTTTGCCGGAATGTCTGAAAGCTCAAAAATATTGTTTGCACCTCTAAGTGCAATATACGCATCCATCTGCTTCATACGTCTTAATTCATTTTTACAGGCAACACGATACTGTTCATCTACTCCTCCCTTATATAATTCTCTCGTAATACGCGCTTGGTGTAGTTCTACGAAGGGAATTGCTCGCCGTTTTCTTGCTGCTTGCACAATGGCGATAACCATGTCATCGGGGACATCAAATGCATCAATGAGTACATTTTCCCCTTTTTTAAGATTCGTGGAAAAATCTGTTAAGACATGAGCTAATTCATGATAACGTGGATCCATTATTAAGATTTCTTATCCATGATTCATGATTAAATCAGAGTAAATGTCCGATAGCTAAAGCTTTATATTTAAACTTTTACTGATGTTATCTTGAACATCTTTTTTACTACTATGTGCATCGATAAAATGATAAGGGAATACTTTGCTCAGTGTTTTCAATGGGCCATATGTTGTTAATTCAAAAGTTTGATAACGATGATGTGCTTTCTCTTCACAAAGATCAGTATCTCTTGCTTTCTGCAACGTTCCCTGCCCTGACTTCTTTACTTCAGCATTTATATCCAAAATTTTTCGCCCCCGATGTAATTGTCTTCTCACGCTTTCTTCCTCACTTACAAAGAAAACTATAATGCTGAATTCCGGATGTGGGTAATTACTTTCTTCCAGTGACCCCTGATGAGTGTGATGTAAATCTAACAACCGCTGATAAAGTAGCTTTAAAAATTCCACTTGAACCTTGCTTCGTGGAAAGCCATCAACAAGAGCTCCCTTGTAAAATTGAGGGTCGATAAGTTGCTGCAAAAGAAGATTGATCGTTTCACGATCTCCCACCAATTGACCAGAATTCATGAGAAGTTTGGCTTCAGGACTTTCGAAGAGAGAACTTGTAACAATTGGCGTATCCCATAGGGACAAGCATTTTAAAATAAAGTCTGTATGTGTCCCTTTACCTGCTCCGGGAGCTCCATTAAGCCAGAATAACTTTTTTGGTAATTGAAGTCTGTTTTCAGTTAAATTTCCCCAGATATGATTAATTATTTGCCGGGCTTCATTAATTTCTTCGTTTGAAGTCTTTGATATACAGGACTCAATTTTGCTTTGGGCTACGTCCGGCATGAGTAATTATAGGATATATGAGTCGCCTATGGGTATTCAAGTGAATGTTAATAACAACGGGGAATACGGTAAAATTTTAAGTTTTTATTAAAAGAGACACTGATAATTAGATTAATATTGTCAATTTGGAAAGGGTGTTCGTGTAGCGGGCATCTTTTTTTTGGGGAAACATATACGTGAAACTGCCTCATCAAAATCGCTCACTCCACTTAAAATTTCTATTTCCAATCTAAGATAATAGAATGGGATTTTCGTTATATGGTTGGAGGGTATTCGCACGGCGTCTTTTTCCGTTGTCACAACCATATCTAAGTTATCTTCAAGAGCGTGCTCAAAAAATTCTTTCAATTCACGCGGGGAAAATCGATGGTGATCGAGAAAACGTTGGTTGTGCTTAATCTGAGCACCATTATCATTCAGGAAAGATTCAAAGCTTTTAGGGTCTGCGATACCACTAATGGCACCGACACTTTTACCTTGAAGGGCCGATAGTTCTAATCTTTCTTCTCCATTCACCTCTTGCAAGTAATGGGGGCGATGTGCGCATTCAATGATTTCTACATCAGGTTTATGTCGGTGTATAATATCTTCTAATTCACTGTCCGTTTTGCCATTCGATTTAGTGACAAAAATATAAGTTGCCCGCTTGATATGTTTGACCGGCTCTCTTAGAATGCCTCGAGGAAGTAAATGGTAGTTCCCAAAAGGGTTGGTTTTATCAATAAGTAAAAGATTAAGCTGTTCTTTAAGCGCCAAGTATTGAAACCCATCATCTAAAATAAGCGTGTCTACACCATAATTTTTAATCGCAAAAATACCCGCTTTAACCCTGTTTTTATCTACGATAACAATTACGCCTGGCAAGTTTTTCGCTAGCATGTAGGGCTCATCTCCAGCCATTTCAGAATCAAGGATTAACCTGCGCCCATCACTGACAATTTTGGGCGGTGGTGGTTTGCCATGAGAGATCATTCGCCATAATTTTTTTAAGAGATGCTCATTTTTGCTTTTATACCCTCTGCTGAGAATAGCAACGGTGCGACCACGTTCAGCTAAATGACGTGCAAAAATTTCTACTACCGGCGTTTTACCGGTACCTCCAACGGTCAAGTTTCCAACTACCACAACCAGGCATCCAAGATGTTGATCGTGCAATATACGGGTTTTATAAAGAAAAAATCTAATTTGTACAATGATGCTGAAAATTTTAGACACCCCCATCAATAAACACTTGTAGACATTAATGTACCGCCCTTCACGCTGACCGTAAATGACGTCGACGGTAAACTTCTCGAAATTCTCGAGCCAACCTCCTAAAATATCTTTTACCTGTTTAATCATCAAAATTAATACTTAATTTGTTATTTACTGTAACATTAGTCTAAATTAATTAAAGAAAAGCAGATAGCTGATATACTCCCAGAAATTGTTTATTCGCTTGCAGTTAAGAGCTCTTTGTGCGTTGTGTGCTCGACATTATTACGATCATTAGAATCCCAAAAGATTCTTGACGGATTACAAAATGAAGCTTTTTAAGGCATGTTTCATAGCAACTAACAGAAAATGCAAATTAAATTACTCAGGTGCAAAATTCATCGGGCTGAAGTTACGGATGCCAATATCCACTACGAAGGCAGTTTGGGAATTGGCGTAACTTTCATGAATAGAGTCGGATTGTGGCATTATGAAAAAATTCTTTGTGGGAATCTAGATAACGGGAACCGCTTTGAAACCTACGCCATCCCTGAGCCGGCTGATTCAAAATCAATAATACTGAATGGTGCGACTGCACACCTCGGTAAGTCGGGAGATAGAATCATTATTATGTCTTTTGCCCTCATTACGCTGGAGGAGGCAGAGAATTGGAAACCTAAGATAATCGTCTTAGGTGAGAGTAATAAAATAATTAACGCCACTAATTGTTGAGCTATAAACTGTTCATTCCTGGACCTGTAGAGGTCTCGCCAATAACTTTTAAGGCGATGACTACACCGGTAATCGGTCATCGCAGCCCTGAATTTGTGTCTCTCTACCAGTCAATCCAGGCTGGTCTGCAGCAGCTTTTTTACACTAAAGATCCGGTATTCATCAGCACCAGCAGTGCTTGGGGTGTTATGGAAGGTGCCGTTCGCAATCTTACTTTGAAAAAAGTGCTAAACTGCATGTGTGGTGCTTTCTCCGATAAATGGCACGACGTATCTAAACGCTGTGGTAAAGAAACAGGAACCGTACAATGTGATTGGGGTCATGCTATTGATCCGGAAAAAATCCGCCATGAATTGTCTAGCGGACAATATGATACGATAACCCTTGTCCACAATGAAACTTCAACGGGAACGATGAATCCCCTTGCGGAAATTATGGCTGTAGTTAAAGAATTTCCGGAAGTCATTTCTATCGTCGATACCGTAAGTTCCTTTTCTGCTTTACCAATCAAAAAAGATGAACTCGGTATCGATGTTATGCTTACAGGTTCACAAAAGGCTCTCGCTTTACCACCTGGGATTTCCCCTTTCAGTGTATCAACGCGCGCGCTTGAACGTGCCGCTACACTCGGCAATCGTGGATATTATTTCGACTTTTTGGAATTTCAAAAGAATCACGAAAAAGGAATGACTCCATCAACTCCAAATATCCCACTTATCTATGCTCTGCGCTCTAAATTAGAGGAGATTTTTAAAGAGGGACTGGATAATCGTTATGCGCGGCATAAAAATCTGAATGATCGAGTTCATGCCTGGATCGAAAAAAATGGTTTTAAATTATTTCCAGAAAAAAACATCGCATCGATTACGTTGAGTTGTGTAGAGAATAATCGAGATATTAATTTATCACTACTTAATAATCTGCTTAAAAGCCGTTATAATTGCATTATCGACCAAGGTTATGGAAAAATCAGAGGAAAAACATTTCGCATATCCAATATGGGAGATGAAACTGAGGAAACAATTTCGACCCTTTTAAGCAATCTGGATTCTATATTACCCGAAATAACCTAATTCGAAAAAATGTCCTCTGGGTAAACCGCTGATTCATAGAACTATGAAAACTTTAATCATTACTGAAAAACCGAGCGTTACACGTGATGTAGCGGCCACAATCGGTAGTTTTAAAAAACAGGGAAATTGGTTCGAAAATGATGAATACATTATTGGTTCTGCCGTCGGTCATCTCGTTGAACTCTATATGCCCGAAGACATTGATAAAAAACTGGGGTATTGGAGACTCGGTGCGCTTCCCATTATTCCAGAAAAATTTGACCTAAAACCTATTGAGAAGACAAAGGCAAAATTGAATGAACTGCATAAGCTCATTAAGAGAAAAGACGTGGATCTTCTTGTTAATGCCTGTGATGCGGGTCGAGAGGGTGAATTAATTTTTACTTATATTTACGAGTTAGCTAAATCCAAAAAACCAATTAAACGATTGTGGATGCAATCCATGACTCGCGATGGTATTCGAAAAGCATTTGCTTCGCTGCGAGATATAGAGCAAATGAAGCCACTCGAAGATGCTGCGCGCTGTCGATCCGAGGCAGATTGGTTGATTGGAATTAATGGCACGCGTGCCTTTACTACTCGAATCTATGGGTCTCGAAGCGGCCAGGTTGCTACTGTAGGTCGTGTACAAACCCCCACCCTCGCCATTGTTCTCACGCGGGAACTTGCTATTCGCAATTTCAAATCTAGAGCTTATTGGCGTATTATTGTAAATTTCGGGATCTCAGAAGGAAGCTATGAAGGGGTCTACCAGCGGCCAGATTTTAAAAAATCTGACGATAATCATGATCGAATAGATCGCATTTGGGATAGCGAAACGGTCGAGAAACTCGTCACTGAACTCAAAGAAAATAATAATGCGGTCGTTAGCGAAGAGAAAAAACGCACCAGGCAAAATGCTCCACTCCTTTATGATTTAACATCCCTGCAAAGAGAAGCCAATAACCGATACGGACTCTCAGCGCGGCAAACATTACAAATTGCCCAAGCTCTCTATGAAAAACATAAGGTTATAACCTATCCAAGAACTGATTCTCGCGCCCTACCAGAAGATTATATAACAACCTGTAAAGAGACCATTGATAATTTAGATAAACTAAAGTCTTTTGGACAAAAGGTTCTAAAAAACGATTGGATAAAACCTAATAAACGCATATTTAACAATGCACGTATAAGTGATCATTTCGCGATTATTCCTACGGGTCAAAGCACGAGTAAACTTAAAGATATAGAGGAAAAAATATTTGATATGATCGCGCGGCGTTTTATCGCGATCTTTTTTCCTCCCGCTCAATACGATGTGACTACCCGAATATCTGAAGTTTGCGGACACCCCTTCAAAACCGAAGGTAAAGTATTAGTCGAATCAGGTTGGCTCGAAGTTTACGAGAAAACGACTGACGGAAATGAGAATTTACCAGCCTTAATTGCTTCCGATGGCTCCCCTCCCCAAGCCAAAGTGATCTCAATTGAAAAACAAGATGAAGAAACAAAACCACCACCTCGATACAATGAGGCAACCCTGCTTTCTGCAATGGAGGGTGCGGGGAAATTTGTCGATGACGATGAACTCGCTGAAGCAATGAAAGATAATGGTTTAGGTACACCAGCCACACGTGCCCAGACAATTGAACATATTATTAATACAAAATATTTAGTGCGCGAAGGCCGTGATTTAATACCTACAGCAAAAGCTGAAGATTTGCTTGAATTTCTAAAAGCCGTTAAAGTTAGTGCGCTTACCAGTCCTTCCATGACGGGTGAATGGGAACATAAGCTTCAGTTGATCGAAAAGGGCAAATTAACTCGCGCTGAATTCATGAAAGGCATTATCCAAATGACCACGGAAATGGTCGATCGCACCAAGAATTTTACAGAATCAGATGCCGATGCGCGCGTTAGTAAAATTATCGCTCCAACCGATGGAAAGCCGATGCTTGAAACCCTACGTAATTATAAATCTCAGGATGGAAATTTCCTCGTTTATAAAACAATTGGCAATCGCAAGTTTGATGAAGACGAAATAAATGCTCTTGTCCTTGAGCGATCAATAGGTCCTCTTGACGGCTTTAGGTCCAAAGCAGGTAAACCATTTACTGCAATGCTTAAAATAGACGAGGAAAATAAAGTAAAATTCATTTTTGAAAATCAAAGGAACGAAGATGGTTCGAGTGACGCTGAAATTTCAGATTTATCACAATTTCCTGTCACCGGTAAATGTCCCAGTGATGAGGCTCCAGTTCATGAATCGCCCAATGCCTATATCTGTGCCAATTATTACAATAAAGAAAAAAAGTGTAAATTCCGTGTTAGTCGAACATTGCTTGGGCGAACGATTCCTCGAGAACAATTTGATAAGTTACTTAATAATGGAAAAACTGATCTCTTGGAGAAATTTCGCTCAAATCGTACAAAAAGATATTTTTCTGCTCATCTCGTGCTTAAAGGTAACGGGCAAATAGGATTTGAGTTTGCCAAAAAGAAATCCACCAAAAAAAAGAAAGAGACTTGATTCAAAGGCAAAGAATATTTGAATGAGCTAGTAATAAAATATTTAACTAAGTACTCATAATTCTAACTTTATTTTAAAATAGCGTAATGCCTGTAGCCACCCCTAAACAGTTTGCCACTATGCTCGACAAGGCACAAAAGGAGGCATATGCCTACCCAGCCGTAAATTGTTCGTCATTAGTTACCGTTAATGCCGCATTAAAGGGCTTTGTTGATTCAAATTCAGACGGAATAATCCAATTTTCAACAGGAGCAGGTCAGTTTTCCTCCGGATTGAATCTCAAAGATATGGTTCTAGGCGTCCAAGTTCTGGCTGAAGCAGTGCACCTTCTTGCAAAAAAACATGATATTCTCATTGCTCTCCATACGGATCATTGTCAGCCAAATGTGGCTGACAGTTTTTTAGATCCGCTCATTGCTCTAACAGCGGATCGTCGAAAAAATGGACAAAATAATCTTTTCCAAGGACACATGCTTGATGCATCGGCATTATCTCTGGATGAGAATTTAGAAATATCGAAGAAATACCTCAAACTTTGTTCGGAAAATGAAATCATCCTTGAAGTCGAAGCTGGGGTCGTAGGTGGCGAAGAAGATGGTGCTGCAGGAGGAACTGATCTTCCTGACGATAAACTTTTTACAACCCCTGAGGATATGCTCCGTGTCCATGAAGACCTTCAAGGAATAGGAAGGTATATGTTTGCAGCCACGTTTGGTAATGTGCATGGACATTATAAACCCGGTTCCGTTAAGTTGAAGCCGGATATCCTGCAAAAAGGTCAAAATGCCGTTATTGAAAAATATGGAGTAGAATCTGAATTCGATTTAGTTTTTCACGGAGGTTCAGGATCACCATTGGATCAAATCCGTGAAACTCTAGATTATGGTGTCATCAAAATGAATATTGATACTGATACCCAATATGCTTTTACACGTCCTATTGCCGATCACATGCTTAAAAACTATGATGCCGTCGTTATGGTCGACGGTGATATAGGAAACAAGAAATTTTACGATACACGATCCTATTTAAAGAAGGCCGAAAAATCAATGTCTCAACGCGTGATCCAGGGATGTAATGATTTACGCTCCACCAGAAAAACTTTGTTTGGAAAAATATAATTCTTATGAAATCTCAAGGCAGCCAGGGATATTTACGAAAGTCTGGCTTTCGTTTATCCAGGTATGCCTGGTGACCTTCGTTTCCTTCTTCGGATAAGTAATAGAGTAAAGTAGCATTTCCCGCAAGCTCCTGCAGTCCAACCTGTCCATCACAATCAGCATTAAAAGCTGCCTTCAAACATCGAATCGCCAGTGGGCTTTTTTCTAACACTTCGCGCGCCCAAAGAACACCTTCATCTTCAAGCCTATCGATGGGTACTACTTTATTCACTAAACCCATAGTAAGTGCCTCTTCGGCATTATACTGGCGGCACAAATACCAGATTTCACGAGCTTTTTTCTGTCCAACTACACGAGCAAGGTAGCTGGAACCAAATCCACCATCAAAACTACCAACTTTTGGTCCAGTCTGCCCGAAAATCGCGTTATCAGCTGCAATTGTAAGATCGCATATCAGATGTAATACTTGCCCTCCCCCAATCGCGTAACCAGCAACAAGTGCAATGACAACTTTAGGCATAGATCGGATGATTCTTTGTAATTCAAGAACATTTAATCGGGGCACACCATGATCATCGATATAGCCGCCTTTACCGCGAATATTTTGGTCGCCTCCGGAGCAAAAAGCGTATTTTCCATCAGTATGGGGACCAGCTCCAGTCAAAAGAATAACGCCGATATCACTGCTTTCAAGAGCGTCATTAAATGCATCGATCATACTCGAAATAGTTTCCGGGCGAAATGCGTTTCGCTTTTCCGGTCGGTTGATTGTAATACGAGCAACTCCATCCGATTTTTCGTAGATAATATCTTGATAATCCTTAACTCTCTCCCACTTCATATTCGTCCCCTGGTTTGCCGGTGATCTTAACTATTTAACTGATTACTTATTGAATGACTCAATTCTTTTAAAAAACGTGTGTCTTTTTTTCTGTTCGTCTCAATTTCTAGAATGCGAATACCCGAGGACGGTAAAACACTTACCATTTTATGGAGTTCATCAAGGTTCTTTACTCTAGAATATTCAAGACTATAAGCAGCCACTATCTTTTTAAAACTAACATTCTGTGGGGTCGCGAAATAATCTTCGAATGGCGGGTTGAATTTTGCTATCGGTAAGTTTTCAAAAATACCACCACCATTATTGTTTATAAGAATGATGGTTAAATGTCCTTTAAAACAAGAATGAATAAGAAATCCATTAGTGTCATGTAAAAGCGCAAGATCACCAGTAAAAAGAACAGCTTTTTTATTTGCTTGGGCGATGCCCAGTGCAGTTGAAAGCGTACCATCTATACCATTTGCACCACGGTTGAAATAAGGTCGTATTTGACGATTATTTGCTGACCAAAATATTTCAACGTCCCGTATTGGCATACTATTAGCGATGAAAAGAGGGGTTCTTTTGGCTAGACTCTTGGATAGTACCCAGGCAGTTTTGCCTTCAAATAAAAAATGGCAGTTCCGCATTTCTTTATTGAGTATACCAATAACCCTTTTCTCCACCTTTAGCCATTCTTTACAATATGCAGTCGGAGCTGTGCGTTTTTTACCGATGATGGCCCTCAATGTCTCTACAGACATACGCAGGGGTGTTGCTTCACGATGTAAACCATCAACATTATCCAAGCCTTCGCTGAGCACCCATGTTTTAGCAGGTATCTGTTCGAGCCAAGCACGCAATATCTTGCTCGCGGGTAGAGGACCAATGCTCAACACGGCTTTGGGACGAAACCGAGTGAGTAAACCTGGATTTGACAATATAAAATGATAATGAGAAATGAGATAAGGATTTAAATTTAAAAATCCACGCAATGGCGATAGACCGTCAGTGAGTGTTGGCCAACCTAGTTGAGTTGCTATTTGACCTATAGATGAAGCAAAGCATTCAGCATTTTTAGGTTGATTGGGTCCAACAATAATTAAACCTCTTTCTGCAGATTTTAAATTTTTTACCAGGTTAATCGCTTCAACCGAAGAACACGATTCTCTTACCTCTATTAGTGGTTCTACGTTATCGATTAAAGATAACAAATCGAGCTCTTGCATTAAAGTCTGGTCATCTTGATCATCGCTGGGAGCGAGTGGATCCCGAAAAGGAAAATTTAAATGGACGGGACCGGCGACAGGATATCGACACCTTTCCCATGCATGAATCAGTGTCTGTCGTAAATACTTCAAACGGTCAGATTTAACAGAAGGCAATGAAAGCTCTAATTCAAAATTAGGATATCTGCCATATAATTTTTGCTGATCTATACTCTGCCCGTAACGACAGTGACGCAACTCAGGCGGACGGTCAGCGGTCATGATCAATAGTGGTATTCGTGATTCGCTTGCTTCGATGACAGCAGGATAAATATTTGCGGCTGCTGTCCCAGAAGTGCAAATAATTACAACTGGGCGATGCTTTTCTTGTGCCAGACCAAGTGCAAAAAATGAAGCCGATCGCTCATCAAGTACTGGTGTGCTTTGAATATTGCGATGGCGAGAGAAAGCGAAAGTCAAAGGCGTTGAACGTGATCCTGGCGTAATAACTGCGTCACGTAATCCTAATCGAGCGAGAACTTCCGCGCACATGGCTCCCCAAAAAGAATTTTTATTAGAGCAACTCAGTTGATCAAATATTTCTGGTTCAATTTTTCTCCCGCTGTTTTGGTTAGGCATTTTAATCGCGCTTTTTAGTGAATTGTTTCGAGCATTGCTCGAAGTTTTAAATCAGTTTCCATTTTCTCCATTTTTGGATCAGATCCTTGCACGATCCCATTCCCCGCGTATAACCTTGCATTTGATCCGTTTATCAGTGCTGAACGTATAGCAACAACCATCTCCCCATCACCATGGCAATTCAACCAACCGACAACACCGGCGTATAGACCTCGCTCAAAAACTTCCAGCTTTTTAATCTCGAGCATGGCCTTAGCTCTTGGCGTACCCCCAACCGCAGGAGTCGGGTGCAGAACGGCTAAAATATCTGTTAGATGTTTATCTTTCGGCATCTCACCGCTAATTAGAGAACGAAGATGCTGAACATTAGATAATTGCAGGAGAGCGGGGATAGGCTCAATTTGAGCATGGATCCCTACCTCAAGGAGTCGCCTGGCGATGGAATCAATCACTAGTTTATGTTCACGCAGATCTTTTTCACAATTGAGGAGGGCCTGAGCCAGAACCGCATCTTCACTTGCAGTCTGACCTCTCGGTGCAGATCCGGCAATGGCCTCTGTCTTCAACTCTTGACCGTGGATCTTTAAAAGTCTCTCTGGAGACGCGCCGATAAAACTCTGTTTCTCGCCGTTTGCGATCGAGAAAACATAACAATCAGAGTAAATTCTCCGTAATTTATTAAGAGACGCCAGAGGGTCAACGGGGGTGCTTCTTTTTATGTCCAACGCACGTGCTAGGACAATTTTGTCATAGTTACCCGCACCTATTTTATGGAGTGCGATTCGCACCGCTTTTTCATAGCTACCTTCTCCACCCACATCACTAATCGTACCCTCACTGGCAGCGTCTACCTTTAATATTTTTTTGCCTGTATCATAATTAAAAGAAGAAAATTTATGATGAGCTTTCCAAATTCTATCAGCTATGACTTTCAAATCCGATTCTTCATCAATAAGGATATTGGCAACGGCTCCATATTTTCCCCCACTTCGCGAAACTTGCCACCGAGGAACGAAAACCGTTGCTGGAGCAAAGTAATCTTCCTCCGAAGATTCATTATAAAAAGTAAAAGCACAGAAAAAATGCGGCCCGCTAAAAGGAATCTCCAAATCACCCGTAACAATTGAATTCTCAAGAATAGATTGAGTAAACTTCTTTGCCGCTTTGAATCTACCTGGCCCTTCAAATGACGCAGACACTATTGCATCGGCACCCGCAATAGCTTCCTCATGGACACCATTTTCCATATAAAAGTGTATTTCATCCTCTTCGTATATTGAATCTAATACAGCGAGTGGATCGATATGCTTGATCTCAAGTGAGATACTCGCCACTTTATAATGCTGATCCCGAGATGCTTGTTCTTTACAGTCTCGAAGAAACCAACTTAAAGCATCTTGGTTGCGTGCAACCAAAAGCGGTGGGGTTACTACATTCACAGTAAATGGCAATTTTAAATAAATTCTTACAGCAGAACCAATTGATTATTGAGACCGAGGAAAAAGAATTGTTTTCTCTCCCATAACCTTACCCTCAAGACGGGATGACCATGACAACTCGAGATCCCAGGTGGAAATCTCACTCAGACCTAAAAGTTTATAGATTTTTAATGAAATATCTGGTGTAACCGGTGCGAGCAAAGCTGCCGAAAGACGTAAACTTTCAGCTATCGTCCCCAGCGTTGATTCCAATTTTTTTTGGTCATCTGCTTCATCTGACTTTGCCAGTGCCCAAGGTGCTCTAATTTCGGTATAGCGATTTATTGCCCGGATAAAAGTGAAGGTTCGTTCCAAAGCTATATGGAACTGCATGCCGTCATATAGCTCGACGGCCTCATCCCGCGTTGTTTCCCAAAGCGTTAAAAGTTCTTTTTCGGGCTCATCTTGCACGGTAACAGGCGGGACCAGACAATCACTATAGCGAGCTCCCATATTTAATAGGCGACTAACAAGATTACCGAGATCGTTACCAAGATCGCTGTTATAGCGTTTTATAAATTGATCGAGAGAATAATCACTGTCCTGTCCTACATTCATTTCACGCGTGAAGAAGTAGCGAAAAGCACTTGTTCCATATTCTTTAACGAGGGAAAGCGGATCAATAGTTTCCCCACTACTTTTAGACATTTTTCTACCGGAAAAATTCCAAAATCCGTGGACTAGTAGTGATTGAGGTAAATCAATACCACAAGCATGAAGTATAATAGGCCAATAAATGGCATGCGCAGGGAGTATTATATCTTTGCCAATGACATGAATATTTACCGGCCAAATATCTGAGAATTGATCTGAACCGTATTTGATAGCAGATATGTAATTTATTAGGGCGTCAAACCAAACATAAGTGACAAAACCTGGATCAAAAGGTAATGGAATTCCCCAGGATAACCTTTCAACTGGGCGGGATATACATAGATCATTGATTGGATTTTTAAGAAATTCGAGCACTTGCTTTTGCCTAAATTGCGGAAATATAAAATTTTCGTTGGTCTTAATAAAATCGATTAACCAGTCCTGGTACTGGCTCAATTTAAAAAAGTAATTGGATTCAACGATTTCAATTACTTCACCAAATTCCTCAGCCCAGGATCCATCTTCCACACGGTCTTTTTCTTGAAGGAACTGTTCCTGTTTTACACTATAAAATCCTTTATAATCATCTTTGTATATTTCCTTTTTGTCATAAAGTTCCTGCAGAATAGTTTGAACAACACGCTTATGCCGATTTTCTGTCGTCCGAATATAATCATTATTAGAGATCTGCAGTTCGGCGCAAAGATCATTAAATTTGCTCGCAATATCGTTACATAATTCAATCGGTTTTACTCCTAGCTTATTAGCGCTCTGTTGAACCTTCTGCCCATGTTCATCCAATCCGGTAGTAAAATACACATCGTCACCGATCATACGCCGGTAGCGGGCTATGACATCCGTCAACACCAATTCATAGGCATGCCCCAAATGAGGATCTCCGTTCGCATAAACAATTGCTGTAGTGATATAAAACATTTTCTCTACCAATCTGATAATAATGAAAGCAGTTACTCTTATTAAAATTGTACGGATGGCAACTCTATGCCATTAATTTGATCTTTTCAATGGCCGTAACGGGGTGACAATTCAATTAATCTATTTTTTAAATTTAAATGAAAGTCTTTAAAAAGTGTGAATGGAACCCCTTCAACTTGAATAAGTTGGCATTACTTTATCTTTTTATATTAATTAAGTAATCTAATGTTTAGTGCTACTTCAACGGTTAAAACTCTAGCTATAAAAAGTTATACGCTTCGTGAAGAAACCATTTAGGATGCGATAATTCGAATCACTGGTAATTCTCAAGATGACATACAAAGTGTAGGTGTAGTTCTCGATCGATTAGCTCGCCCGGAGCGTTCGATGCGGGTATTCCCCGCAAAGGCGGTTAATTTAAAGTAATCGAGGAAAATAAAGATTGTTTTACGACTGTAGACGATGAATGGCACGATGTAAGAGATGAGAAAGCCGCGTATTCGGTCGGCTGACCTTGCATGGCCGGAAGTATTTGGCGTTTTCTATGAATGCACGCGTTCCATAAAAAATGAAATGAAAAAGACCATGATTGAAAAATCACATGCGAAAAGGGAAACCTGAATATGATTAAGCATCTTTAGGAGGCTTCCGATCGCGTGAAATAATCAAACGCTAAGCCGTATTGGTTAAATTTTAGTTGATTATCTCTTTTTTTACGCTTTCTCTTTGCAGTTATGAAAGGAAAATTAAAAACGATCATCGTTGGTACCGGCGGAATGGCTCGGCATCATTTAAAAAATATACTTGATCAACCGCGATCAACTCAAATTCAAGCATTGGTTGAAATTAGTGAAGAATCGCGAGAGAGAGTCAGAGATATATATGTGGAACGCAAATTGAAATGTCCGAATTTTTATGATACCATTAAAACACTTTTGAAGCACGAGCCAACACCTCAGGCTGCCTTAATCATTACCCCTCACAAGTATCATCTAGAAAATGCCTCTGACTGCCTAAAGGCCGGCATGGATGTTCTCATGGAGAAACCAATGGTGATGAATACAAGTGAGGCAAAAAAACTTATTAAACTTCGCAAAAAAACAGGAAAAACACTTGTTGTTGCATTTCCCGGTAGTCTTTCACCAGCAGTACAAAAAGCAAAAACTTTACTTAGGAATGGTGTTATCGGTCGGATAATTGGTGTCTGCGCCTATGCTCACCAAAACTGGAAACCAATCACCAAAGGAGCATGGCGACAAGTACCAGATATTTCCGGGGGCGGATTTTTATTCGATACCGGGTCTCATATGATTAATACAATGGTAGATCTTATGGATAAACCTATTACTGAAGTAACCGCATGTTTGGATAATAGTGGTACTAAGGTTGATATAAATGGTGCAGTTATTGGCTGTTTCAACAGTGGCCAGTTTTTCTCATTGAGCTCGGTGGGAGACTCCATTAGTTGTTCTGGGGAAATACGTATTTTTGGTGACAAAGGTGTTCTTGAAACGGGAATTTACGGTAGATACTTAAACTTGCTAAAGGAGGGTAAAACAGAATATGAAGCAGTAGCTTTCCCTAAGTCTACGGGTGTTTGGCAACAATTCCTCAGGGTTCTCGATGGAAAGATAGAAAATCCCTGCCCACCTGAAGTTGGGCTTCGGTTCTCACAATTAATGGATATGATTTGTCTCAGTGCTGAAAGCGGAAAAACGGTTCAAGCAAAACAAGTAAAATAAAACCCCAGAACCAGAGGGAACACCAGATAATACCCGCTATTTAATTTAATGGAATCCTGACAGCAGTATTGTAATGCAGCTAATAACTAGAACTAATAATATAGTTATCCCTAAAAAGCTGAGTTTATTCATAGAATGAACTCAGCTTTTTTCAGGCACGCACTTACCAAATAAGCTTGTGAGTAACACGCATCGAAAAATGGCGGGACAGTTGATTAATATCTAATTTATGCTCGAGAAGTGTGGGGCTGATAATGGGGATTACATTTAATTGATAAAAAGATCCTGTCGAAAGTCATTGAGCTCAACACATTGCGCAAGATTGCGATCCGTTGTAGCCAAGATACGGACGTCTACTTTAATTGTACGCCTTTTAAAGGAGCTTAATAATTACTCTTTTGGTTAAATAATTATTATAAAAAGTAAGGTCGAGAGGTTTCACGCTCTAATAATAGTTTATTCTAAGTATAAATATGTTTTAAGATAGAATTCAATTATTACAGTAATCTGAACGACGTAAACATGGATATCATAAAGTGAAAACTGAAGAAAAGCTAATTTGAGTTTAGGCCGTTATTAATGAGTCGCGATGATAAAATCTACTATAAATGATTTCACAAATCATTTATAGTAAGGATTAAAGATAATATATTATAATTCATGAAACTTTTATTGAGATATAACGATCATTAATAATAAGTTGCAATCCTACACTTAGCTTTAAAAGAATTCTCTGATCCAATAAAAACAGAGGATATATATTAAATCACACTTGAAAATCAGGAAGTGAGCAAATATTACAACCTTGAAGATGTGGATACTCGTTATCCAAATAATGTCGCTGAAGAGATAGTCGATCTATATCAGCACTGCTTTCCTGATACAGATGTTTCATTCATCCTCCCATTATTTGATGATGTGAAAGGTATGTTTGCCGGTGAGTACAAAAATTACCAGGCGATGGATACCATCTATCACGATCTGCAGCATACGCTTCAAGCGACGCTCTGTTGGGTACGCCTCATGACAAATCGACAACTCCTCAAGGTGGAGCCAGTCATCACATCCAAGGAGTTTCAGATTGGATTAATTGGCATTCTATTTCATGATGTAGGTTATTTAAAAATCAGGAAAGACAAAGAAGGCACGGGTGCAAAATATATGTTTGTTCATGAACAACGTAGTTGCCAAATTGTCGATACATATTTATCAGATAAAGAATGGAATAAACGTGATATTTTTGCCGTTCAGCACCTTATAGGTTCCACGGGGCCACGAAGTAATGTTAACACGATACCCTTTCATGATAAAGCTGAACGTCTAATGGGTGAAGCTGTTTGTACCGCAGATTATATCGGTCAGATGAGTGATTACAATTACGTCCAAAAATTACCAGCTCTGTATCTTGAATTTGAAGAATCAGATGATTACCACAAAATCCCAAAAGAGAACCGTCAATTTAAAAGCAAAGAAGAGTTACTGACTGGTACACCCTACTTTTGGGAACAAATCGTAATTCCAAAATTAGAAAATGACTGCGGTAGTTTATTATACTATCTTTCCGATCCTTATCCCGATGGCAGGAACCCCTATATTCAAAAAATAGAAGAAAACATTTCTAAAGTCCACGAAATCTGTTCCTCAAACGGGAGCAATAAAGCCTCATCATAGGATTTATGATAGACACTGTGATCAATGATCCTATCTTTTTATATGATTACTCATAACGACAAGCTCAGGCGCAGTGTGAACTGTCGCCTGAAGCATCTTGTTCGATCTGATCCACGGCAGTCCCCTACTCCGGCCCTTCTTCAGTCATAGACCTTGCGGCTACATAGAACTCACAAATCAAAGCTTCCAGGACCTCAGGGTTATTGTTCGTTTCACTGATCTCCTTGCCAAGATTGAACAGCAGTGGCGGTGCGTGCTCTTCTACGGACACGTTGACAAAGGTGAAAGGATCTCGGGAGCGGTCGTTGTGGTTCGCAAGTAAATCTTGTAGGAGATTCCGCAAAGAGAACGGCACCGGTTGCAAGGACATATTCCGCGGCATACATTAGTCTTTCCCTATTTTCCTACCAACCCGACGCAACTTCTCTAAAGGTTCTAATTACAGGGAATCCCAACTGATCAATGTCGTGCTTTGAATTCGCAATTTGATCATCTAAGTTTTGTTTTTTAATTTCAGGCTCTAAATGTCACTTATGTAGTCACTGGCGAAGCGAATATCATTAGCCCTAATTCAAATAGTTCTGGATATTTTTTCCTAATTCTTTCTCTGGCTGAGGCATATTTTCGTTTTATCTTCATATCTATTTCCCGTTATGCTTTCTCCTAAATTAAGAATTTCGGGCAGACAAGCTAGGATATCATGCTTCTCGGTGTTCAACGTAGCCCCACAATTTATTAACTTTCTTTCCTTACAAAATTGGTTAGTTTTATAGTATGGTTCGTTTAAATCGACAAAAGACAAGTAAACCACCTATAACAGGCTCATGATCGGTTCACCAGGTCCTGGAAAATATATGGTCGCGAAACGAATTCCCACGATTATGCCGGAGTTTAAAAGATCTGCTTTTGAAGTTCTGAGGTCACCCCTAGAAAACGGGGGAGTTACTATATCACAGAGTTACTGGGAGGATCCCCCTTCCCAGCTCTACCATGCTTGTGGACACCATGAACCCCTAGCCTGGGGCTATCTGGACGATCAAAGCTGCACCGCAACCTTAGATCTAACGTTACCATATGCACGGATCAGTGGCCCGCTTCTGGACCGCATAGATATACATAGCGAAGACCCCTCTCTTACGATAGAAGAAATACGTAACCAAAAACCAGCCCAATCATCTAAGACTATTCGAGAAGGTGTTCGAAAATTACGAGATATCCAAATCAAACATTTAACGGGAACAAAATACATTTAAATGCGCTCATGTCCCACGCTCATATTCAAAAGTATTGTCCTATCGATGATTTCCTGGGAAATCTTCTTCAACAGTCTATGGATCAACGACACTTGTCGGTGCTCGCTTACAATCACATCCTAAAATTTCACGACCTATGGCAGACCTCGCCGAATCAGAAAATACCGAAGCCTCTCATCTCCTCAAAACCATTCATTACCGCAGTCTCGATCGAAGTATTTTTTATTAATCCTGTCCTTCTCTATATAGAATTTTATTTCTAAGAATATACTTATAGCAGTTTGCTAGATTCATTATAAAATTCCTCATGCGACTATCTAGTATTAACGATAAATTATTCGATCTCCAATATGCTAGAATAATTTTAATTTTTATATTTTTGTTACAGATAACTGGCTGTTCCAAACCCAATATCCGTGAATTCAAGCAAATGCCTGTTCCGGAGGATGCCCATGTTTTTAGTCAAACTCTAGGGAAAACTGGTGGTATATTCATACAGTCAGAAGCAGGAGAGCTAGCTACATTAAATCCACTAGTAGCATCAGATGCTTCATCAGGCGCTGCTATTGGTTTATTATTAGGGGCACTTACTAGCTATGATTGGGTAAAAGGTGAAGTCATTCCCGGCTTAGCCAAATCATGGGATATAGGTAAAGACCAAAAAACATTTACCTTTCATCTAAGGAAAGGAGTTTTTTGGAGCGACGGAGCACCTTTTTCTGCAGATGATATTATCTTCTCATACGAATGTTATTATGACGACAGGTTTCCAAATCGAACCAAATTTTTCCTCACTATAGAGGGAGAGCCTTGTAAAATTGAAAAGCTTGACGATTACACAGTACGCATCATTTCGCCCGTAGTTTATGCTCCATTTCTGTCATTTGTCGCCGGTGTATCAATTTTGCCTAAACACAAACTCCAAAATGCATTTAATGAAGGAACATTACTAAAAGAATGGAGTATTAGTACCGCTAAAAATAATCCAGAGGATATAATATCTTTGGGGCCATGTGTTTTACACTCCTATCGCCCGGGAGAGCGAATTGTTTATGCAAGAAATCCGAATTATTATGTCATTGATAAAAATACCACACGATTACCCTATATAGATTATATCATTGCTAAAATGGTCAGCGATACGAATACCATGACTGTCGTGTTCGCACAAGGCCAGACAGATAGTGAAACAATAAGACCGGGGGATGTTGCCTGGGTTAATCGATCTTCACAAACCCATGATTTTAGAATAATAGATAGAGGACCCTCTTCATCTAGAACCTTTATATGGTTTAATTTGAACCCTGGAAAAAATGCTGATGGCAAACCCTATGTTGATCCCCATAAATCAAAATGGTTTAACAATCAAAAATTCCGACAAGCTATAAGCTATGGCATTGATCGAAATGGCATTGTTGAGGGAGTTCTTTTTGGACGTGGGGCCCCTCAATATTCATCAGTATCTATAGCCAATAAAAAGTGGCATAACCCCAACATTAAAAAATATCCCTACAACCCTAAATACGCAAGAGAACTCCTGATAAGCGAGGGCTACTTTTACAATAATAAAAACGAACTTTTTGACTCGGATAACAACCGTATCAGTTTCAAATTACAAACCAATAAAGAAAATGATATTCGAACCGAAATGGCCACTGTTTTTAAAGAAAACATGTATGCTTTAGGAATAGAAGTGATTCTGCAGTTTGTTGATTTTAATACTCTTGTTATGAAGATATCTGACTCATTCGAATACGAGGCAAGTCTCCTTGGTTTAACCAGTGGCTCGGGTGAACCTGCAAGTGGCATGGATGTTTATTCCAGCGGGGGCCGTATGCATATGTGGCATCCTCAGCAAAAAGAACCTGCGACCAAATGGGAAGCACGAATAGATGAACTCATGAAATCACAGCTGACTACTTTAAATGTTGATGAACGAAAAAGATATTATTTTGAAGTTCAAGAAATCATGGCTGAGCAACAACCTTTCATTCATTTAGTTACGCCAAATTTATATTCAGGTATAAAAAATAAATGGCAAAATGTGAATGTTCCTACATTAGGTGGCTTGCTATGGAATATTGATGAATTCTGGTCAATAGAGAAATGATATCATTTATTATTAGAAGGCTCTTTACCCTTATCCCTCTTCTAATTGGGATGACACTCCTCGTCTTCCTTCTCATGAGCCTTGCACCAGGAGATTTTCTAACACCAATAAAACAGCAGCGGGACATATCAGAAGAATACATTATAGAACTGGAAAAACAATTTGGCCTCGATAAACCTTTTTTTCAGCAGTATTTTATCTGGTTGAAAAACGTTCTCACATTCGATTTTGGTTATTCCTGGACCTATAAAGTTCCCGTTACCGAGTTGCTCGGAAATCGTATCCTCGCCACTTTTTTACTTTCTTTTTCTTCAATTACTTTCGCTTGGGTAATTGCTATTCCCCTAGGCGTATTAGCGGCAATCTATCAAAATTCCATCTTTGATCGCTTGAGCGCAAGTCTTGCCTATGCTGCGCTCTCAATACCTGAATTTTTTCTCGCCATCGTTGCCATCTATGTCGCCGCACGAACAGGTTGGTTTCCTATAGGTGGTTTTACCTCGATCGACTATGAATTCATGAATGCTCCTAGCAAATTCCTTGATATCATTAGTCATTTAATACTGCCAACCCTTGTAATCGGAATTGGTAGTATTGCGAGTATCATGCGCATCATGCGCGCTAATTTCCTCGATGTTATACGTGCGGAATACGTAATGACAGCTCGCGCAAAAGGGGTCAAAGAAGGCTATATAATGTTTAAGCATGTACTCCGCAATGCCATCAATCCCCTTATAAGTTCATTCGGTTTCGCATTGTCGGCATTGTTGAGTGGCTCCCTTCTCGTCGAAATTGTTATGAATTATCCTGGACTCGGACAACTCATCTACCAATCACTGCTTCGAGAAGATCAATTCGTTGTAATTGCCGCTATCATGATGAGTTGTACTCTCCTTGTCTTGGGAAACCTTATGGCAGATATTATTCTTGCCTGGTCTGACCCACGGATTCGTCTCGAGCAAAAGAATTAAAATGAAACGTAATCTTTTAAAAGAATTACTCAGCCGTCCACTTGGATTAACATGCTTTATTATACTGAGTATTTTCTATTTATCGGCGATTTTCGCTCCCTTTATAGCCCCATACACTACCTCTGAACAAAATCTAAAAAAAACATTTCACCCACCCACAGGACTTATTTGGAAAAAAGGAGGATGGCATGTCAAAATTTATGAGAACGTTGATTCAACTGCTGCAAAATATGAATACGTTCAAGGAAATTACGCACCCATTCGTTTTTTCGCCAAAGGTTATCCCTATAAATTTTTAGGACTTATCCCTTCTGAACGTCATCTGTTCCAAGTAGATGAAGACAATAAGATATATCTTCTCGGGAGTGATTCTACAGGACGTGACACCTTTTCAAGACTCCTTTATGGTTCACGCATCTCACTTAGCATTGGTCTCATTGGTATCTCCATTACCATGATCATGGGATTTGTTGTCGGTGGTCTATCAGGCTATTATGGTGGCAAACTTGATTTTTTCGCAATGCGCATCGTGGAATTTCTTATGGCTATACCGGGGCTATACCTGTTACTTGCATTGCGTTCTGCATTGGCTCCTTATTTCGACTCAGCTCAAATGTATTTTGTCATAGTTATCATTCTTGCAATCATCGGGTGGGCAGGGACCGCACGTATCATACGTGGGATGTCCCTTTCCATACGCAGTCGACAGTTTGTTCTCGCTTCTGAATCCATGGGACAATCTAGTTTTAAAATACTTTTTAGACACATACTCCCAAATCTCACGAGCTATCTCCTCGTTGCGGCAACACTGAGTATCCCCGGATATATATTGGGGGAAGCCGCCTTGAGTTTTCTCGGACTCGGTATACAGGAACCATCAGCATCCTGGGGCCTCATGCTTTCACAGGCTCAAAACATGAAAGTGTTCATGTTAAATTTTTGGTGGTTATTGACACCCGGTCTGGCCATATTTATCACAGTAATCGCTTTCAATGTATTGGGAGATACATTACGTGATATTGTCGATCCAAAAATGAAAGTGTGAATAGTTTAATTTGATATTAATTTAAATTAGTAATGGAAGAAACTGAGCAAATACTACTTGAAGCGAAAGATCTCGAAATAACGTTTCACGGACGCGATGAAAAGACGGAGGCAGTTCGTGGTATTTCATTTTCCTTAAAGGACGGCAAAGTCCTCGCGATAGTCGGTGAAAGTGGAAGCGGTAAAAGTGTAACTGCGCTATCCCTGACCCGACTCTTACCTGAACCACCCACCTGCACAGTTAGCGGTAAGGTTGAATTGATGGGAAAAAATCTGTTAACTATTTCTAAAAAGGAAATACGACAAGTTCGTGGAAAGGAAATTGCTTATATCTTTCAGGAACCTTCGACATCGCTCAATCCGGTATTTTCTATTGGTTATCAAATTGCAGAAGCGATTAAACTCCATCTTCCCAAAGTAAAAAACATTCAGAAGCGTGTCGTTGATTCATTGCGAAGGGTCGGTATTCGCGATCCGGAAAAACGATATAAAGATTATCCTCATCAATTAAGCGGAGGAATGCAGCAACGTGTTATGATTGCAATGGCCCTCGCTTGCGAGCCACGCATTCTTGTTGCTGACGAGCCAACAACTGCCCTCGATGTCACGATTCAGAAGCAGATCATGGACCTTTTGAAGGAACTTAAGGAAAATCTTGGAATGTCCATTATTCTTATTACTCATAATTTCGGGATTATCGCTGATTTTGCTGATGATGTGATTGTTATGTTTCGCGGGCAGATTGTCGAATCAGGGTCAGTTAATTCGGTATTGAATAACCCTCAACATCCCTATACCAAAGCTCTTCTCGCCTGCATCCCACAAATTGGAAAAAAACAAGACCGCCTTACGACCATTGATTACGCCCAGTTAGATGCATAATTTATTTATTAAAAACTAACTTTATATGTCTGAATTAGATAATGGAAATACGCTGCTTGAAGTCAGCAATCTAAAAGTACATTTTCCTGTTATGAGTGGAATCCTGCGTCGAAGAGACAACTCTATTCGCGCGGTTGATGGTATTTCATTTAAGATTGATCGAGGCAGCACCGTAGGGCTGGTAGGAGAAAGCGGCAGCGGCAAAACAACGATAGGCCGAGCCCTAGTAAAATTGGCACCCATCACTGAAGGGTCAATATTATATGAAGGTGAAGAAACTACAAAACTGAGTGCTAAATCCTTTTTTCCTTACAGAAAAAAGATCCAAATGATATTCCAGGACCCCTACAATTCATTAAATCCCCGTCTTACGGTTTATCAAATTATTTCAGAACCGATGGAAATTCACTTCACCGATTGGGATAAAACGCATAAACGAAAACGCGTCGAGGAATTGCTGGACAAGGTCGGGCTTGAACCTAATCATATCGACCGTTATCCGCACGAATTCAGCGGAGGTCAAAGACAACGCATAGGTATCGCGCGTGCCCTTGCCGTTGAACCCGAATTTATTATCTGTGATGAGCCAGTAAGCGCACTCGATGTCTCAGTACAGGCACAAATCATCAATCTGCTTCAAGATTTGCAAGATGAGTTGGCGCTTACCTATCTTTTTATCGCCCATGATCTGGCTGTTGTTGAACATATAAGCAACGATGTGCTCGTAATGACCGAAGGTAAAATTGTCGAACATGCCGATGCCAAAACGATCTACGAAAATCCTCAAAATGAGTACACGAAAAAGCTGCTTTCTGCAGTGCCTAAACTCTCAACGCGTTCCAGGTAATTAATAAAATAAGCTCACTTTAACTCAAGGGATTAGCTTTCTTTAAAAAGCTGATAAGAAATCCGCCGATTAGAATTTGAAGCGGGTGATAACACATTAAGGGAAGCAGAACGAGACTAAGTTCAGGCGCGTTTATTGAATTATTGAACGTGGTAAATATAGAAGTCGCCATAGGCACTCCAGCGGCAAGTGTTTTTTGTGAAGCACAGAAGAATGCAGTTATACCTACTGGATGATTAAATTTAAGTAATTTAATTCCACCAAATGCCAAACCCTTAGCGATCATCAATAAGATAACTGAGATGATCAAAGAACTCATGACAATAGACAATCCCTGCTCTTTCCAGACACCGCTTTTTACCGAGCCACAGAAAGCAACATAAAGCATATAAAAGATCATACCCATATTAAATCGCCCGATTCCTTTCTTGTATGATTGAGCAAGATCTTTTAAAAACGGCCGAAAGGCTTGCCCAACAATCATTGGCAAAAGAATGAGAACAACGATTTTAGCAAGAAGTGGCCCTAGAGGAATAGACTGTCCAGTGGTACTTGATAAGAGCCATGCTGAGCAGGTAGGGACAATGAACACACCCAATATATTAGAGAGAGACGTATTAAATATAGCTCCACCTACATTACCACCTGCAAGACTCGAAAATAATACCGCAGTTGAGATAGTCGTAGGTAAAATAGAAAGAAATAAAAACCCAATACGCAATTCTGGTTCAATATATTCAGCAAAAAGATTAACGAGTGAAAATGCCAGAAGTGGGATAACAATAAAATTAAATATTTGGACGAAGAGATGGAGTTTCCATTCCAATATGTCCTTTTTTAATTTTTCAGTAGGCAATAAAACACCCTGAAAGAAAAAAATTGCCAACACGCCAAGTTTAGTAGTGATTTCACTTTTTAAAATTCCTCCACGTGCCCCTATATCAGGAAAGATCCAGGCAGCACCTATGGACACAATTAATCCTAATAAAAAACCGTTTATTGGTAATTTCATATTAAATTGATATCTCCTCTATAATTTTAATCGGATATTAATAGAATTAATTTTTAATAAGCGCTATAATGATCGTGGATCTTCTCCTTTTTAAATTTCAATACCTTAAGTACTTACTCTGTTTCTTCGTTTAAATACACTGATAATAAAAGCCCATAATTCTTTTAACTCATCGAACCTAAAAACCCATAGTAAACTGAAGTAACTTATTATAGCAGTCGGCATAATAATAAATATAGCAATTATCGCGGCTAGTTTCGGATCTGACATCGAGCTGTTCACTTTGCTCCAGAAAAAAACAGTTATGCAACTCATAGTGAAACTAGCGATTATTATTTTTATAATAGGTAATGCTATACTACCAAATTTCAAAGTTGGTATCTTTTTTCCTAGCATCCAATAGAGAACAAAAGTATGAACAACTGATGCTAAAACATTAGCAATGGCTAAGCCAATTACACCTAGTGTGCCCATAAGGATTAAACTAAAAAATAAATTGACGATAAAATTAATAATCGCCAATCGATAAGGAGTCCGAGTGTCTTTTAGTGCATAAAAACCTCGCGTTGTAAAACCACCGATTGCGTAAAATGGAAGTGCCAGCGCTAAGGTAAAAACGACTGGCATTGTTTGCATTACATCATTTGACTTGAACACACCCCACACAAAAAGAAGATTCAGAATAGGTTCACGCAAAATAATTAATCCCATCGCAGCTGGAATAGTAATAGCGATTATCATCCTTAATCCTTGATGAAATACATCAGTAAAACCAGGTAAATCGTTACGTGCAGCAAACTGCGATAGTGACGGGAAAAGTACCGTTGTTACGGCAATAGCAAATACCCCTAAGGGAAGTTCAAGTAAACGATTGGCCAGGTAAAGTATTGAAACTGCTGCATCGTCTAACCAGAAGGCAAGAAAACGCGTCACAACGATATTAATTTGATAGATTGCAGCTCCTGCGAGTCCAGGCAGATAGAGGGAAACAAACTCATTCATTCGTGCCGTTCCTTGAAGATCAAATGACGGATACCACCCCTTTCGATTGAGCGAAACTGCGGGTAAAATCAGCTGGAAAATACCACCGATAATGACCCCACCACATAAATAAGCCACTCTCTCGATCGAAGATTCCGCTAAATAAAATCCAAACCCACCGAGGAATACAATCATTGATAGATTGAGCCAAACAGGGGATAAAGCTGCCAGCGTGAATCGCTTTAATACACTTAAGCCAGCATGGATAATAGCTGCCAAACAGATCAATACGAGGTAGGGTAATAATACGATACCTAATTCAACACCCAAGTACCATCGATCATTAAGTCCAGGAATGAAATCAATGGCGAGGAGGGTCAGTCCAAGCGTTGCCACGACGATTAACAGGATGAATAGAACACGCGTAAGTACTTGATTGATAAATTGAAATACCCCTTTTTCCCCGTTTTCTTCCAGTTCCTCTGTGAGTGTAGGAACAAGAGCTGCATTTAAAGCTCCCTCACCCAATAGTCGCCGGAATAAATTAGGTAATGTAAACGCAAGAATAAATGCTGAATTTAATGCCGACGTACCAAAAGACGCAAAAATTAATATATCTCGCAGCAGACCTAAGATTCTCGAGCTAATAGTTGAAATTACTACGAGAAAAATATTTAGAAAAGTTTTAGGCATGGATAACAAAGATAAAGATGATCCGAAGTAATGTTAAAGTCCTATAAAATAAAAAAGCACTGATACTCACAATTCAAATATTTCAGCTCTCATCAATATAAAGAAAACAGCTAAGTCAAAATCCTGGATAATACCGGAGCATCGACCAGCTCCCCTAGATTATGAGTAAACGAACTGTTATGTAATCTGTTAACGGGGATTCCCCCAATCCAGACCCATCGAATCAATAATTCGGGTTGAATTCAGGTCCAGCTTTAGTTCATCCCAGTTAGCTAGTTTATATCTTTTAATTATACGGTTGATATTATCACTAAACTCTTCGGTCTTTGTGCTTAGGACATCTCTTTTTAGGGTAATCGTCAGATTATACTTTGATCGATTTTAAACACCTTTGATCATCAATATTAATTATTCATAGCGAGTTCAAAAATGAGACTGGTTCCATCGTTTTCTATAGAATATTTATCACACAAATTATCAATGATCGCCAAGCCAAGATGAGAACCATCAAGCGCTTTCATCTTTTCCACTCTTTCAGTAATATCAAAGCCGTGACCATGTCCTGGATCATCGATCCTTACCCGTATACGCCCTAGTTTTTGATTAGCTGTAACTTGAATAGTACACGTTTTTTTCGGTGACTTATCACAACCATAAACTAAGGCGTTTAAGACTGCTTCTCGACAACAGAGTAATACATCATTAATTTTATCCCCCAATTCCTCAGATAGTGAAAACTGTAAACTGCGGCGCCAAATTCCTTGAAGCCGATCGATGTCTTGGAACTCATCACCAGAATATTGTTCAAAGATAATCAGTTGATATGAGTTTTCAAGGTCTGATTCCTGATCTATTTGGTAATGCATTACTAAGATATCATTGGAGGCCTGAGTGACAATTTTATTACATACTTCGTCACTTGAGAAAAGTTTATAGATGAGACTAAATGGTTCAATCCTTAAATAATCTGCGTAACCGATGAGTCCATCAGTGCATATGTAGAGTCTTGGCTAGATCATCCAATGATAATCACTCTAATCCAAATGCTTCTACGGAAAAATACCCGCGGGGCGAGTAATTCCTCATCGTTCTTCGACAACTTCCATCACGATAACATATCCAAGTAGGTGGAAGAGCACAATTAATCGTGTCCACTTTACGTAATTTATTTTCGACTACTGTAGCACAAATCGTCAATGATGACTGAACCCGGAAATCACTACTATCAGATTCGTCAACATCGGGGTACCATTCCTTCCCAAGGATGCGATTGAATAGCTAAAGCATATCCTTAAGTGAAGTATTATACTCAAGTAATCCCGTACATCATGCCTTGAAAATACGTGGAGACAAGGTCGCCCTCACGTAGTGCCCGGAGACGTCTTCCACAAGAAAAAGATATCTCTCATCACCAATCGGAAATACCTTAATGAATGTCTCCTCCTACCTTATAGAGGGAGTGATAGTAATATTAAAAAACGGTGAAATATTTGGATTACGAACAGCCTGAAATATCTGATCCAACCACCCCAACCTTTTGATCCGCAGCTAAAAGCTGGCGATTGTGTATCGTTCTCTCCACTCTTCGTGATATTGCTCCATCTAAAGCCTGTCGAGACACTGGCTTTTCAAGGTAGTCAATGGCACCACTACGTAGTGAATCACGAACAAGATTTTTCTCCATCTGCCATGATAATGATCGTAGAAAGACTACTATCTTCCCTCATTATCCAGACGGATGTTCTATTTCGATTGCCCTGTGAGCCATATTTTACAATTTATAATATTTTAATGAATAAGCGCTTAAATTCACTTGTAGAAACTTTTCCCGCTCTGGAATCCTGCCGGAGTGAGATACAACAGACTTTTGATTTGCTGCATGAAGTTTATGCCAACGATGGTAAATTACTCTTATGTGGAAATGGCGGCAGTGCTGCTGATAGTGATCATATCGCAGGTGAACTCCTCAAAGGTTTCACATGTTCACGGCCCCTCGATGATGCCTGGAAAACGGAATTAGGGTCAGATCTCTCAGATAAGCTACAGGGCGCTTTACCAGCCATTCCTTTGACCGGTTTTAATTCATTTCACAGTGCGTTCAACAATGACTGTGATCCCTACTACAGTTTTGCCCAACTAACATGGGCCCTAGGCAGAGCTGGGGATTCACTCCTCTGCATCAGCACTTCAGGTAATTCTAAAAATGTAATTTATGCAACAATCGTTGCTCACGCAAAAGGCTTAAAGACGATTGGATTAACCGGGCAGAGTGGAGGCGAACTTTTGAATAAAGTAGATGTATGTATCCGCGCACCTGCATCGGAGGTCGACAAGGTGCAAGAATTCCATCTACCTATTTATCACTGTTTGTGCCTCATGCTGGAAGATGCCTTTTTTGCATAAAGTAAAATAATGACCAGTGAAGCTACAAAAAAATCCTATTTTATCTCTCCCGAAGGATCTATACAAACACTGTCAAAGAGTTTTTGAATTAGTAGCTGATGCTTCGGGACAAGCCTTCCTTGTTGGTGGTTGTGTGCGTGATGCACTTTTAGGGATCCCGAGCAAGGATATTGATATCGAAGTTTTCGGATTAAATGAAAAAGCATTAAAAATTCTTCTTCATAAAAATTACACGCTTATAGAAGTTGGTAAATCTTTCGGTGTTTTTAAAATACTCGGGGGTCATATCGATATATCCCTCCCCCGACTGGAATCGAAAACAGGTCCGGGTCATAGAGGATTTACGGTGTATGGCGACCCTTATCTTACACCAGAAAAAGCTGCATTGCGACGTGATTTCACAATTAATTCAATCTTATGGGATTTTATTTCAGGAGAACTAATTGATCCCTACCAGGGACGTGAAGATTTACATAAAAGTATACTCCGTCATACCGGACCTCAATTTTCCGAAGATCCTCTTCGTGTTTTGCGAGCGATGCAATTTTCCGCTCGATTCAATTTAGAAGTAGCTCCTGAAACAATTGAGCTCTGTAAAAATATTTCTCCTAAAACCCTATCGAAAGAACGTGTCTTTGAAGAATGGAAGAAACTAATTACGAAAGGAGAAACTCCTTCATTGGGATTACAATTCCTCCGAAATTGCGGGTGGGTTCAACATTATCCTGAACTCTTTGCGATGATCGGTTGCAAGCAAGATACCACCTGGCATCCGGAAGGTGATGTCTGGATGCATACTTTGCACTGCATGGATGCCTTTGCCCGGGAGCGTCTCAATGATTCTGAAGAAGATCTTATCGTCGGGTATGCTGTTTTATGCCATGATATGGGTAAAGCAGCGACTTCCGTATTAGAAGATGGTCGCATTCGATCCCCGGGACATGAATCGCTAGGAAAGTCGTTGACGCGAAATTATCTTATGCGTATGACAAATCAAGAAGATCTAATTGAAGCTATTGTCCCCCTCATCGGCAATCATTTGCGCCCAGTAGAATTTTTCAAATCGAATGCAGGTGACTCTGCGATACGTCGTCTCGCACACAAGGTCAAACGCATAGATCGGCTAGTACGAGTGGCTAGTGCCGATGAACAAGGTCGACCGCCTAGACCCCATAATTTAGCAGCGATAAATTGGTTATTAAGCCGCGCCAATAATTTGAAGGTCAAGGACTCAGCACCCGAACCTTTAATCCTTGGCCGTCATCTTATAGACATTGGCCTAAAGCCAGGTAAATACTTTGGAGAATTTCTCAGTCAATGCTATGACGCTCAACTGGAAGGATTATTTTTTGATCTTAAAGGTGGGAGAAAATATGCCGCGAACCTGCTTGAGAAGAAGGATAAAAAATAGAACGAGAATTAATATTATATGTATTCAGCTGTAAATGCTGGCTCAAGTTGACTTCTCGTTATTTTCATTATCTCCTGAAACAGGAATCTCAACTCTCCCGCTAATCACAGAAACCTTTTCCTCATCATTAGATTCTATTGCGGATTCATTCATTGAGTTTTTAATTTCCTCTTTTACCAATGACTCAGGATTTACAGCTTCTTCTGATGCAGTATTAGGTTTGATATTAGCCTTTTCAACCAAACCAGTATCTGATGTTTCATCTAAATCAGATGGTAAATTATCAGCACTCTCTTTTATTTTAGTCTCCGGTGCATTACCTGTATTAGACAGCGGTAAATTTTTAATATTAGATCGCGGGGGAGAAGCATAAAGGCTACCGTCTTCATATTCGACAACATAGCCTTCCGCTATCAGCCAGAAAAGATCCTGACGCATGAAATGCAGTTTTTCCTTAATTTCAGGCGATAGTTCCTTAGATTCCCCACCCTTACTTTCGTTACTTGAACAGGATTCAGTGCTCGAATCCATTTTCTTAATTCCTAGAAAAGATTCCTCTAAATCAGCCACTTTGGGATGTGACTTTTTTGCAATAAAATTAATCAAAGCCTGAACTGAATGAGCCAAATTCTGACCTTCCGTCTGAAATCTACGTTTAACGGCACAAATATAGGAAATTCCACGAGATCCTTTTTTATAGACATTAATTTTCAATCGACGCAATCGGCCGCGCAGATGATTTGCGGTTTCAAGTGGAAATCGACGTTGAGATTCGAGATGAAATTCAACTGATCGTCGAACTGCGCTATGGGCGGGCATTGATGATAGTAATTTTCCTGATACACGCACTGAAGAAACCGATCTTGTAATCGAACCGATCTTATTCTCGTACAAATATTTTTCCGCGCTCTTTAAGTTATCAAAAGTTGGTGACTCATTTGAATTATCTGTGTCCTTTAAGGTATAGCTTGTCTGAATTGTCATTTTTTGAAGCCATTCTTCAATAACTTCAGGATCTTTTATCGCTTCAATTTTTGAAACAAAAGATTTAAAAGAGATATTCGCTAGACGGCTAGCATGGTGTTGTTCAATAAATTCTTGATAACGGTGATAATTTGGTGGGCCAAGTAATTCTCCGGTGATAGAACATCGGTTGACCATTAAAAAATTACCTTTCGGGGGGTCAATTATCTTTCTTTCTATATTAAAATATTGATCCGTGAAATGCTCAAAACAATGTTCGAATGCTTTCTTCTCGCTTTCAAAAGGGCACCCGTCAGCTAATGCAATGTAGAAACGCCCCGGGCTGTCATCTTTCACAGCGACAGGTCGTATCATCGCAACAAAGCGATCTGGTTTTGCTAGAATAAGACGAGTAATATCAAATAATTCGTAAGTTTTATTAGAACCACGAATTGCTTTCATCAAACTTTTGAAAGCTGTATCATCGGGATAAAAAATAACATCTGCGATCGGTTTAAATGGTGGCTCGCTTTCTGCGCGTTTTTCGATGTGTTGAGCAAACCGTGGTCTGCGATCACGGCGAGAACTTGTGGATGAAACAGAACGCGAAGGGTTACTTACCGTTTTCTTAGTATAATTATCTATCCTAGACGAGCTATCTGGATCACTCCACGCCGGGCCCAGCGTTATTCCTGCCAACTCACTTAAATCCAAGGGCTGATCTTCACCTGGGGTTATACCTTGCTCTGATTTCTCTTCCATTTTTCAGTGGGGGCTAATGGTAGTATGAATAAAAAAAGCATAATATTTCATCATACGCAAGCACAGTAAAAGTGCTTTATTTCGTTTCTAGAGGAATGGTGAAACACGTTTATAAGTAATTAGTAAGGACATCATACATTCAGTTCCTGAAAATATTATATTGATTCATTTTTACTCCCTTATATATCAGTTAAATCTTGTTTAAATAGCTCAGGTGGTGGAATTGGTAGACACGTACGCTTGAGGGGCGTATGCCGAAAGGTGTAGGGGTTCGAGTCCCCTCCTGAGCACCAATAATTGGAAAAGAGACCTTTTACCCCCAAAAACATTAATGAGAACGAGTCAAAGATAAAGAGCGGGCTATATTTTTTGCTAAAAAAGGGCCTTTATAGATCATTCCTGTGTATAGTTGAATGAGTGAAGCGCCAGCAGTTAAAGTCTCTTCTGCAGTACGTATATCATTTATTCCACCAACTCCGACTATCGGTAATTTACCGTTCGTTGCGCGGCTAATATAGCTAATGACTTCCAGCGACCTTTTATGTATGGGTGTGCCACTAAGGCCACCCTCTTCTTTAATTCGATTCAAGGGACCCACTCGCTCGATTGATGTATTAGTTGCAATAATACCATTAATCTCGAATTCACTGATAATTTGCAGAACGGAATCTATTTGAGAAAAGGATAAGTCAGGTGCTATTTTTACTAGCAGGGGGATGGGGCGTAAATCTCGTATTTTAGCACGGTTCAAGTTGGCCTCGCGCAAGGGACTTAAGAGCGTAGATAACAATTCAGATTCTTGTAATTTTCGTAGGTCAGGGGTATTGGGACTGCTGATATTTATTGTAAAATAGTCAGCATAATCAGCGAGAAGGTGAAAAGATGATAGATAATCGTCCGCCGCGTTTTCAAGGGGTGTTAATTTTGACTTACCGATATTAATTCCCAGTGGCACCAATCCTTTATAATGGGAAGTGGCTTCTAATCTCTTGGCGATAATTTCAGCACCGTCATTATTGAAACCTAGTCGATTAATGAGCGCTTCTTGTTCGGGAAAACGAAAAATCCTGGGTCTAGGATTCCCTTCCTGTCTCTGATAGGTAACAGTACCTATTTCGACAAACCCGAAACCTAATGCACCCATGGCACGCCAAAATTGCGCATTTTTATCCATACCGGCAGCTAGGCCTACAACGTTGGGAAATGTTAATCCAAATAATTCGACATTCTTATAGCTCGAGAGTTGATTATAGAGCCCCATCAAGGGGCAGAACAAAGGAGCATTACTGAACCATCGAAGCAGGGTGGTTACCATTTCATGAGCTGCTTCTGGTTCCTGAGTAAAAAGAACAGGCCGGATTAGCTTCTCATAGATTAATCCCATTTAATAAAATCTGAGTAATCCAAGCTAAAAGGGCAAGCAGGGATTAATTACAAGCTTTACATTCCGTAAATTTTTATTGTTTTTTTTAAATTTTAATCTTTAAAAAGTAAAATAAATGTCCATGCCTTTTTCAGTTGCTTTAAATAATCATCGCAACATTAAACGCTTAATTTAATCTTCTCCTATGGCAAAACCTAGCTCTCAGTTAGAATGGTGTATTATCCGCCTCGGTGACGACATGAACTGGTGGGTCGTTGAAATTAGTAATGCGATCCATTGGGATATGGATGGCCTCTCGATTATTGATCCGAAACAGATAAATCACATCATTGATTTGTGTGAATCTCTACGCAGTTATGGCTTCGATCCGGACCTTATTAATTCTGCCTTTTTTAAATTCCGTATTGAAAAGGAGCAAAAGAATGGTCATGTGCACCTGACTCGCGTTCGCTCTTCTCTATTAGAAAGTGAAGACCAACTTTTTGCTCTGCCCGAAATAATGGATGAAGAAAAAGGTCCATACGCTGATTTCCTCGACCAGATAACAAATTCACGCGTAAAATTATTAAACGAACTTATTGAATTCGATGAAAGTTTAACCATAGACGAATTGGAAGAAGAGATCCGCGGGCGCCAGAACAACGTTTACTTTGAAGGTCGTGCAGTCCATTTCTTTAGCGAAATTACGGCTATCCTTGAATATGTTCCAGCCGGGTTTGAATTAGACATTGGTGAAGACACAAGCACGAGCAAAAAGGAAGAGCACGATGAATTCCCCGATATTGATGTAGTCGAAGAAAAAATTGTGGAAGATGAAACGATGAAGTGGGATGAAGATGCGAATGAGAATGTGGACGAAATAGCAGATGAGGAACCTATCGTCGTAAAACCCCGCCGCGGTCGCCCACGAAAGAAATGATTATACTTTACCCCTAATCATTATTTTAATAAAAGGTTAATGATGAAGCACTTTCGCTTAGCTTATTTCTCTGATTCTCTTTTGGGATCGCTTTACGCTTAGGAGGTGTCGAATGCAAAACTACGATTGAGACAGTCACTATACCATCTCACCTTCGAGTAATACCAATTTATAGTCCGGTGATACGATTTTGATCAATGCTATAAAGCATCTCCCGTCATGTACAAATTGAAACTCAAATTGATAATCAGGGTAAAATAAGTCTCCACTATATAAGCCGCTTAGAGGCTGCTGGTATTACAGTTTCAGAGTTAGCGGTTAAGACTAAAAATGTCTTTATCAACGAAAAAATTTATAGCTCGATTGACGTTTCGATAGCGGTGACTGAATGTAATGTTTATGTTGAAGGTGAAGTATCACGCCTGGATCGTGTAGTTTGGTCACCGGACCTATCGTTCACTAAAACCTTTCAATCCGGGGGCTGTTTCTCCATATATGCGAAGAAAACTAGAGTGATTATCAACCGGGAACAAAATTCATATATGGTTGATGCTAAAGGAGCAGAACTTAATCCTGCTAATAACCCCAAGCTTTATGCTGATAATAGCATAAATGTACCGCGATCAACCTACTAAGTACTAGAGGATTTCGTTGCCACTTTTCAGATATCTCGCAATTTCAGTGGCGAAGTAGGTGAAAATCATATCACTTCCCGCACGTTTAATCGCGATCAACGATTCGGCACGAGTTTTTTCAAAGTCCAGCCATCCCAATTTAGCGGCTGCATGGATCTGTGCATATTCGCCAGACACTTGATAAGCAGCAATAGGCAAATCTGTATTATCTCGCAATTCACGAATAATATCGAGATAGGGTCCTGCAGGTTTCACCATGAGGATATCTGCACCCTCCCCTTCATCAAGTAAAGTTTCAACTCGAGCTTCTCGACGATTAGCAGGATTTAACTGATAGGTCTGTTTATCCAATAGCTTTGTGCCTGCAGATTGGGCACTACCGACGGCTTCTCGAAAAGGTCCATAATAAGATGAAGCAAATTTTGCGGAATAAGCCAAGATGCCTGTATTCACAAACTCGGACTGATCGAGTGCATCACGGATAACAGCTACTCGCCCGTCCATCATATCAGAAGGCGCAACTAAATCGACACCGGCCGCAGCATTAAGGATGGCCATTCGGGCAAGAATCCCCAAAGTTCGATCGTTATCGACATCGGTTTTTTCTTTATTTAAAACACCATCATGTCCATGGTTGGTATAAGGATCCAGTGCTATATCGGTGATTACCGCCAAATCCGGTACGGCATCTCTAACCGCTTTAACCGCACGTAAAACGAGCGTGTTTTCATTTAATGCATCAGACCCTGAAGCATCCTTCAGGGAGGGATTCAAGACGGGAAAAAGAGCTATAGCCTGTATTCCCAGGCCGAATACTTTCTCACACGCTTTTTGGAGATGTGAGATCCCCAATCGCTGCTGACCAGGCATAGACTCAATTTGTTCAGGTTCACCATCTCCATCGATGACAAAAAAAGGCATGATAAGATCACTTACATCAAGCTGTATTTCCTGTACTAAGGTACGAATAGCTAGAGTTTTTCGTAAACGACGGGGTCTGCGATCGAACTTGAATTTTTCCACTTTTGTCATACAGCAATTAAAGTAATTGTATAAGGAGCAGATGCCAGAATATTTTATTGGACTCGATTATCCTATCAGCTTTTCTTTGTTACCCTGAGAATTAAAGTAATTACTAATTATTATGAAAATTAAGCTTTACGATACGATGAGCCGAAAGGTTAAACCCATTGCCCCAGTGGATGGAGAAACCTTTCGATTTTATTGCTGCGGACCGACTGTATATGGTCCCTCTCATATTGGTAACTTTCGAACTTTTCTCCTCCAGGATATTCTGCGACGTTTACTCGAAGTAGCGGGTCTGAAAACTTACCACATCCGTAATATTACTGATGTAGATGATAAGACGATCCGACAAAGTCAATCGGAGGGGAAATCACTAAAAGAAATAACTGATAAATGGACAGTTCTATTTCATAGCGATTGCAGGGAGCTGAATATGCTTCCCCCACACAAGGAACCGCGGGCGTCTGATCATATACCGCAGCAAATCGAGCTCGTTCACACCCTACTAGAGAAAGATTACGCCTACCAGGCACGCGATGGTTCAATATATTTTAAAATAAGCACATTCCCCAACTATGGGAAACTAACTCACCTCGATCAGATTGAATTAAAAACTCAAATAGAGACAAGCGGCAACACTCATAATTTGGTAGATGAATATGAGCGAGAAACAGTAGCAGACTTTTCACTTTGGAAAGCACGCAAGGAAGATGACGGGGACAATTACTGGGCAAGCCCCTGGGGAGAAGGACGTCCCGGATGGCATCTTGAATGCTCAGCGATGAGCATGGAGTACTTGGGTGATAGCTTCGACTTACACGGTGGCGGTATCGATATATGCTTCCCGCATCATGAAAATGAAATTGCACAAAGCGAAGCGGCGACGGGCAAAACACCATTTTCCCAACACTGGTTTCACGGCGCTCACTTAATGGTTGAAGGAAGGAAAATGAGCAAAAGTCTCGGGAATCTATACACTTTGGAAGAGATTAAAAAAAGAGGGGGATCACCAATGGCTCTACGTTACCTTCTCATTTCCGGCCATTACCGCCAACCCCTAAATTTTACATTCAACGGAATTGAAGCCGCTCAGAGTGCAGTCAATAAACTGGAAAAATCTATAAGTGAAATCTTAGAGAACTCTAAAATGAATAAAGAAGATTTTATCCAACTTCAGCAAACTGCTGAAGTTGACGGTTGGGGCCAATTTGAAAATGCATGGGAAGCGCTCATTAATAACCTTAATACTCCAGCATGTCTCGGTAATATTTTTAGCGCACTGAATAATATTAATGCATCAAAATTAAAGGAAAATGAAACTTCACTCAATCTGACTGCTCTCGCACGTCTCACTTACACATTGGGCTTAAAGCTCTTTTTTGGAGACAACGCTGCTGCAGTCGCGCCAGATGCTGTACGAAAGCTCGCTGATGAACGCTGGGTAGCGAAACAGGACAAGGATTTCACCAAAGCTGATGAACTACGGGAACAAATTCAGGCTGCAGGTTGGCAGGTCAATGATAGAAAAGGAACCTATGACCTTGAACTAGTTTGAGAATGTTTTGGGACTTATTACCGGGTTGACTTTAGGATTGATCATCATACGCTAAAGAATAGATATGCCCATTCTTACTCGTATGAGTACAACCACTACGACTACCAGAACTATCAGGGTAGAGACTTTGTTTTGCGAAGAGTAAAGAAACACAATAACCTTCAATCGTCTAACCAAGTCCGAGCGCTGTTAAGCCTTGGACTTTTTTATTAAATAGATTAGAAACAATCATGAAGTCGATGACACCTCTAGAAGAAATGCGTCATTCCGCAGCTCATATTATGGCGGCGGCAGTAAAACGTATTTGGCCTGATGCCAAATTAGATATCGGTCCACCAACGAGTAGCGGGTTCTATTATGATATAGACCTGAATCATAATTTTACCGCTGAAAACTTGGAAAATATCGAGACTGAAATGAAGAAAATAATTAAAGAAAATCAGCGATTTGTACGCCTAGAAGTAAATCGCGAAGAAGCGGTCTCGCTTTTTAAAGAACAAAACCAACCCTATAAATTAGAACGTCTTGATGACATCCCCGAAAATGACCTCATAACCTATTATCAAAATGGTGAATTCATAGACCTCTGCGCAGGTACGCACGTTAAATACACTAAACAAGTCAAAGCCTTCAAATTACTTTCTATTGCCGGAGCCTATTATCGGGGTGATGAAAATAATAAGCAACTGCAGAGAATATATGGCACAGCATACCCTACGAAAAAAGAACTTGATCAATACTTGGAACAATTGGAGGAGGCCAAGAAACGCGATCACCGCAAGCTAGGGAAAGATATGAATCTCTTTCATATCGATGATAGTGTTGGTCAGGGCCTCGTCCTCTGGCAACCCAACGGAGCCATTGTCAGGCAAGAACTGCAAACATTTATTAGCAAAGAGCTTACAAAGCAAGGCTACCATCAGGTATTTACGCCTCATATAGGTAAACTTGGACTCTATCGGACTTCAGGTCATTTTCCTTATTATCAAGACAGTCAATATCCACCGATAATAAAAGATGAGGTTATCCAGATCATGGCTAAGGAAAACTGCTCCTGTGCTCAACTTGCTAATCGACTGAAAGAAGGGGAAGTCGATGGTTATCTTCTCAAACCGATGAATTGCCCCATGCATATAAAAATCTTTGATGCCCAACCCCATTCTTACCGCGATTTACCAATTCGGCTCGCTGAATTCGGCACTGTTTATCGCTGGGAACAATCAGGAGAACTAAATGGAATGACCCGAGTACGGGGATTGACCCAGGACGATGGACACATATTCTGTACCGGAGATCAACTTTCTGATGAGCTAAAAGCCAGTCTTGATGTCGTTGAGATTGTCCTGCGCACACTCGGTATCTTAGATTATCGTGTCCGTATCGGTTTGCGTGATCCTGATTCTTCAAAATATACTGGCGACTCTAGACTTTGGGATAAAGCTGAAGATTACTTGCGCCAGGCAGCCCAGACCCTCAATGTTGATTTCGAGGAAGAACGAGGAGAAGCAGCTTTTTACGGACCAAAAATTGATTTTGTGATCAAGGACGTGATTGGACGTGAATGGCAATTGGGAACAGTTCAAGTCGATTATAATCTACCTGAACTCTTTGATCTTAATTATATTGGTTCTGATAATAAACCACACCGTCCGGTAATGATTCATCGCGCTCCATTTGGATCAATGGAAAGATTTGTCGGGTTACTAATCGAACACTTTGGAGGAAATTTCCCCACATGGCTTGCTCCTGAGCAGGTACGAATACTCCCTATCAATGACGATCTCAACAACTACGCCGATAAAATATGTACGCTCTTAAAAAATGGAAATATACGCGCTACAATAGATAATATTTCAGACAAACTGGGTGCAAAAATCCGACGTTCAGAGATTGACAAGGTCCCCTATACCCTGGTCGTGGGCGCGAAAGAAAAGGAATCAAAAAATGTAACAGTAAGATCGAGGGTGAACAAAAGCCATGAGGGCACATACAGCCTGGAAAAATTCACTAATCTTATTAAAAATGATATTGCCGATAAAGTATTACCCAATCAATAATTCATCTAATAGTGGCCGATTAATTTAGGTTGGTAGAATTGTTTAACGGGGATTTTCCTATGATGAAAATTCCGGGACTCGTTTTTGAATGACCACGCAGTTCGCAATGCATATATTTAATTTCGTTATTATATACCCAGGAATTGATTTTCGCGACTTCATCTTCACCTCCTGGATGGCCGGGATAATAAATAATACTGATAAATCCTTCAACTGAGATTAATCGCCAGGCCATATCCAGTGCTAATAGAGTGGTTTCAGGTTTCGTGATAATTGATTTAACGGCACCTGGAAGATACCCTAAATTAAAAAAAACACTTTTAATCTGTTCCCGATAAATCTCGGGTATGTGCCGCAACATCGTTTCATGTCCTGCATGAATAAGAGTGACACGATCAAACATGCCTGCGCTCTCCAAATGAATTTTTGTGTTTCTAATAGCCCGTTCCTGGATATCAAACCCAAAAACAAGACCTTCATTACCAACTCGTTCAGCTAGAAAGAGGGTGTCATAACCGTTACCAACTGTGGCATCTATTACTTTATCTCCTTTATTTATAAGTTTCTCAGCCGTTTCATGAGCCAACGCCACTAAATCTTTATGAATACTCATGCATTAAATTCCAGCAACGCATGTTTAACCCAGTAATTCTTCATCCAATAGCATTTCACCAACGCGTGTGGCTGGACCTGTCATTGTGATAGCATAATCGTCACCTATATGGAGTATTATATCACCCCCAGGCATGTGCACAGTAACATCATTATCTACCATACCGAGTCTATGCGCGACGGCGGCAGCCGCACTACTGCTGCTGCCAGAAGCTAAAGTATAACCTGCTCCACGTTCCCAAATTTCAATTTGTATATTCTCACGATCTATGACTTTAAGCAGTTGAACATTTGTTCGATGGAGAAAGAGAGGATGGGTCTCAAGCATGGGCCCAAGATGTTTTGCCATTTTCTCCGATATTTCTGTAAGTGGTAAAACACAGTGCGGATTTCCAATTGTTGCAGCGCAATACCTATATTTTTCTCCCCCTAATTCAATAGATTCATCTATTACTTCTCGTGATGCACCGGGCACAGGAATATCTTCGCTCTTAAAACTAACATTCCCCATCTCCACGGTTATTAGATGACCGCCTTTATGGATCTTACAGGTAACAACTCCCCCTATTGTTGATATCGTAAATGGATCTTCTGATACTCGCTCACGATCCAGTAAATAACGCGAAAAGATCCGCAAACCATTACCGCTTTTTTCCGCTTCACTGCCATCAGGATTAAAGATACGTAAAGCAAAGTCAGCAGCTTCACATTTTTCTGGGCCATAAAGAATACCATCTGAGCCGAGGCCAAAATTGCGATGACAAATGATGCGAATACTTTCATTTGAAGGAGCTGTTTGCGCATCTTCTGGATCCAGCACTAAGTAATCATTACCTAGTGCATGATATTTATAAAACCTCATAGCGTTTATTTATAATTCCAGCTTTAATGGGCCCCTCACTCTGCCTAGTGCCACTAATCAATTTTAAATGCAATCGATAATTTATATCTTGTCTTACGACCTCAATTAAATATAGCAGCCCTTTAGCTCCTGAGCAAAGGGTATCACACCCCATTGCCAGTTTTAATTGAAAGATTTTCCACACCCACAAGTTGTTTGTGCGTTGGGGTTATGGATCTCAAAACCTTTCCCATTTAACCCGTCATCGAAATCAACACGGCACCCATCTAGATGGACCATGCTCTTAGGGGCTATGATGAACTTGATCTCCTGACTTTCTTCTACAACATCATCATCCTTTATATCATCAAAAGACATACCATATTCCAAACCAGAACATCCACCTGTCTCCACAAACAAGCGAAGGTACTTACTGTCATCAGCAATTTCTGATCTTAATTGCTGGATGCGAATAGCTGCATTTTTTGTCAATATAATCATATAATGAAAACCAATCGACAAATGCGTTTTTGTCAATTCATGAAATTTTTTTCAAAATTGCTAGTTGTATAATAGTGTGTTTTTTGTAGAGAAAGAATATTTTAAAATTGGTATGGCATTAGCCACTTGCAAATAAAATCAAAGGTTGTTATACACTAATATCGTGTCGCGCTTAAAATATCTATTAAATGAAATAAACTATAAGCTCGTACGCCGTTTGGCAGAGGGCGGTATGGGTATGGTTTATGAAGGCCAACAACATGGAATAGATAAATTTTCCAAAACAGTGGCGATCAAGTTAATCCGCGAAAAGTATTCTAAGATTAAAGAATTCCGCAGTAATTTTATTGGAGAAGCCAAATTAGTTGCAGATCTTATCCATACCAATATCGTTCAAACCTATCACCTGGGAGAAATTAATGGTCAGTATTTTATCGTCATGGAATATGTAAATGGCATCAATCTTGAAGAATTTCATTTTAAACATTTTGCATTAAGCCTTCCCGTTCCTGTCGATTTAGCAGTATTTATTGTCTCACGGGTATGTCGGGGGTTGGCCTACGCGCACACAAAATGTGACAAGGAAGGCCGACTTCTCAATATCGTTCACCGAGACGTCAATCCAAAGAATATTATGCTGGCTTATGAAGGAGATGTAAAGCTGACTGATTTCGGAATCGCTAAAGCGTTTGATCTCATGTATAATGTTGAAGGCGAAATCATTGCAGGGAAAGATGAATATCTATCCCCGGAACAGGCAAAACGAGAGGTTACGGATGCCAGAGCCGATCTTTTTTCATGCGGGATCGTTTTAGCTGAATTATTGCTCGATAAAAATATTTTTGAAGAAGATAACCCGAAATTGACGCGGCGTAATATTCTTAAAATGCAAATACCAGATTTCACTCAATTACGGCCCGAAATCGATTCCAAACTTAATGACATCCTTCACAAAATATTCCAACGTAATCGAGATGACAGATATCAAAGTGCCGCAGAATTACTTACCACGTTAGAGGTTTATCTTTATAGTGATGGATATGGACCGACTAATGAAAAATTGGCAAATTACGTGCATGATATTTTCGATAAAAAACAATCTGATCCTTTGGCCCATCAATCAACGAGCCAGTCTTCTTCTTTTGAATAAACGTAGATTGTATAGTTAAATTTATTAATGAGTACCCAAGGATTCCATCAAGTTCAAAAACAGACGCAAAATTTGGTCTTAGCTCCGCAATTGCGGCAGTCGCTCAAAATATTGCAAGTACCCGCACTCGACTTGCGTAATGCTATCGTAGAAGAATTACAAAACAATCCCGCACTTGAAGAATTGCCAATTGAAGGGATCAGTATTGAAGAGTCTAATAGCACGAGTGAAGATAGTGGGAACGACTCCTCTAAAGAGGAATTAGAATTTAGTGATGATTTTAAAGTCTTGAATCAAATGGAGGAAGACTGGGCTGAATTATATTCCCAGGATGGAGGTAGTTATTCTTTGGAAGCAGCTAATCGTCGCCAGCATCTGTTTGATTCGCTCACGAGTGAGACATCACTTCAAGAGTATCTCATCCGTCAAGCGGAGCTTTCTGACGTATCTGAAGAAACAATGAAAGCATTAGAGTATCTCGTTGGTAGCCTTGATGATCATGGTTTTCTCACTATTTCAATTCCTGACATTGCACTCATGTCTGAACTCCCGTTAAGCACTATACAAAAGGCGCATAAGCTGCTTAAAACTCTCGATCCTCCAGGTATAGGAAGTGTCGATCTGCAAGAATGCCTTCTCACACAGCTCAAAATTAAAGGCAAAGAAAAGGGTGTTACCACCGATATTATAAATAATAATTTCGAACTCCTTTTACGCCACCGTATTCCAGAAATTGCTCGAAAAATTAATGTGAGTATTGAAATTATTGAAAATGCAATAGAAGAAATAGCATCACTTGACCCCTCACCCGGTCGCCGATTTAGTGATGATAATAATCGAGTCGTTGTTCCCGACGTAAAAGTTGAAAAAGATGGTGATTCGTGGACGGTAGTAATGAATAATGACTATATCCCCAGACTCAGACTGAGTTCAATTTACAAGGATCTTATTGCGAAAGGGAAACTTTCAGTCACCGAGAAAGTGTATATCCAGGATAAAGTTCGCTCAGGAAAATTTTTGATAAGTTCAATCGAACAGAGACAGCAGACAATAGAGCGAATAACATGGGAAATACTTAAATTCCAAAATGATTTCTTTGAAAAGGGAGTATCCCGTCTGAGGCCGCTTACGATGAGCCAGATAGCTGATGTGGTAGGGGTTCATGAAACCACGGTTAGTCGAGCTATCGCAAATAAATACATCGATACACCCCACGGGGTTTTGCCTCTAAAATACTTTTTTACCTCCGGCTATCAAGCAGATGGTGGCAAAGCAATTTCTAATACCAGTATTAAAGAACGGATCGCACATTTAATCCATTCTGAAAACTCGTCCAAACCTTATAGTGACCAGGAAGTCGTGAAAATACTAGCTGAGCGAGATGTCAAAATAGCCCGACGGACGGTGGCTAAATATCGGGAAGAATTGGGTATTCCTGCCACCAATCTTCGTCGAAAGTATTCTTAACCCCCCCAGTGTTCATCTACGGTGAAGGATTAAGTGAATGGTGCTCTTTCAAATGTGCTATCGCTTTTTCGCCAAAATAAGCTATCCTGAAAGAATCAAGAAGCTCACGGATTTTCGTTATATAGATGATATCGGTCGTTTGCTTGCATTTCATCGCGTACACAAGCATCTTATGTAAAAGGACTAGCTTATTATTATAAGCCTCTTTGCCCTCAATATTGTCGCTCGTCACTGGTTTGACTCTTTGAAACATGAAATACTGGGTGATGATCTCTTGAATTTTATTAGCGTGGACCTCCTTATTATTTACCCAGCGTACTAATTGATTATAATTTCCTTCACCTTCTAATGAAAGACTAATAATTTTTGCTATTGATATCTCAAGCGTCTGACAGTTTTCTTCAATCATATCGAACCGCATTGCATCTCCATAGATCCCGCAAGGTATCTCGCAGTGGGCGGACGCATCGGGTGCAACCGTCCCCAAAGATAGTATCATTAATAACACTAAGATTTTATAATTCATTAACTTCGTCATTTTACTCCTAATTAAGTTATAAACTTTAACCCATTGATAAAGGAGAATTTGTAGAGAAAATGTCAACTGCGATTAAACAATCACTCTCTACTCAGACTCTGCTCTTATTAGACGCAAGCACTTCAATTGTTCAGACAGGGTTATTGCGTGATGGGAACTGGCTGGCCTTTTATGAGAATAAAAATGAATCATTAAACGCAATTTTTAAGGACACGAGTAAATGTTTAAAAGAAGCTCAGTCTGATATAAGTACAATAGATGGATTTCTAGTTTGTGAAGGGCCAGGTTCAATTTTAGGTCTCCGGCTAGTAATTATGGCAGTTAAAACATGGCGCTCTACCCTCTTCCCGCGACGATCAAACGTCTATCTTTATCGAAGTCTTGAGATCGCAGCACAATTACTTTTATTACAAGATATTGAATCACCTTTACATCTCATTTTATATTTCAAAAAAGACATTTGGAATTTACTTACCGTTGATAAAGATCGTAATTTTAAAAACCTCGAACAGGTAAACATCCAATCTTTAAAAAAAATTCCTGGTCCTCTATGGTATATTCGTCAACGTGAAAAAGAGTACCCACCTCCACTTCCGGTTAATGAATTTCAATATTCTCTCAAAGCACTGCCTGCACTTCTCAGCCAACCGTCATTTTTTCGCAAAATTGATGATATGAATGAAATTATTCCTGGTAAATCTGAATTTTCAAAGTGGCAGGTCCAACGCCATCGTAAAAATACTTAATTGGATTTTATTAGATGCCAAAATCAATTGTATCAGAACTACAGCAGCGTTGCTGGGCAGAAATTGATCTCTCGACATTAGAGCGTAATCTAAAGCTTATACGTTCTGCACTGCCCCCTCATATCCAATATGTCGCAGTAGTGAAAGCTGATGCTTACGGTCATGGTATGGCACAGACGGTCACTCGGCTCATGCATTGCGGTGCTGATCTTTTTGCCGTAGCTAATGTTCTCGAAGGAGCAGCAATACGGGAAATTGGCTCTGGTTGGCCAATATTAGTATTAAGTTCTATCCTTCCCGAAGAAGATAAGCAAATTACCGAATATAATTTGATTCCAACGCTATCGACAGTGGAGGAAGTCGAACGTTTTACCATTCTTGGAAAGCAAGTTAAACGTAAAATCCCCGTTCACCTAAAGATTGATACCGGTCTTGGGCGATTAGGTGTCTGGCACGAACATGCACAGGATCTTTATAATCTAATACAGGAAAAACCAGACCTGAGTCTTGAAGGTATTTATACTCACTTTTCCAGCGCAGATAGTGATCCTGAATTTACTCATGAACAAAGAAAACTATTTTTAAAAACCCTTGATCGATTACCAGGAATAGACACTAAAAGGTTACTCATTCACGCTGATAATAGCGCCGGACTTGAATCATTTAAAAGAGGTCAACCTTTTAATGCCGTCCGTGTTGGTTTGCTGCAGTTTGGCGTGCTACCCTACCCTGACTCCTTACTTTCGAGAGTTAAAGTAGAACCCGTATTTAGTTTCCACAGTCGCATTGGCTTAGTAAAAGACTTACCTGCAGGAACAGGAATCAGTTATGGTCGCACTCATATTTTAACTCGTGATTCACGAATCGCCGTCATTACCGCGGGTTATGGTGACGGTATCCCAACGACAATGAGCAACAAAGGTTCAGTGTTAATTCATGGGAAGCGCTGCTCCATCCTCGGCCGCGTAACAATGGATCAAACAATCGTCGATATAACCGAGTTAGAAGACACACAGATTGGTGACTTTTCGACTTTCATTGGAAAGCAGGGAAATGAGAGCATTGATGTTACAACCTTTAGTGATTGGGCTCTATCTATTCCCTGGGAGACATTTTGCTCGATAACTAAACGCGTCCCGAGAATTTATCATACCGATTCCGCTATCTAGGATCGCTATATTTCAACTACAAAAAGCCTATAATCTTCCTTTTAATTCTCGATGCGCGATTGCAACCAAGATATAAGTTCATTCAATGCTTTTGCCCGGTGACTGATTTTAGATTTTTTTGATTCATCTAATAATCCAAAAGTCTGGGAATACCCTGCGGGGATGAATACCGGATCATAGCCAAATCCATTTTCCCCCATAGGTTTATTTGCGATAAATCCCTCACAGATTCCTTCAAAGGTTTTTTCTAATCCATCGGGACCTATTAACAGAAGGACACAGACAAAACGCCCCGATCTATCGATTCCTTCAACACCTTTAAGCTCCCTCAGTAATTTACTTATATTTTCAGTATCATTTGCATCATTACCTGCGTAACGGGAAGAATATACTCCAGGTTGACCTTTGATGGCATCTACCATTAACCCACTGTCATCCGTTAAGATCCAGATGTTTTTCGCGGTCATCTCTTTCAAAGCATAGGCTTTAAGTTTAGCATTACCAATAAAACTATCTGCTGTTTCCTCAACAATTGGCATATCACCGGTATCCATTACCGACGCTATGCTAATTTTTAAACCTGATGCTTTGATAATGCCCGATAATTCTTTAATTTTTTTGCCATTTCGTGTCGCCAAGTAAATTGTCATCATGAATTATCTCTATTCGGATACTCAACATATCCACGCATAAGTTGATCATCACCTAATGTTGCGTGATGGACTTGTCGCAGATTGATTGCATCTTTTATCATTTCAGGATTATGCCCAGCGAATAGTGACGGTGCTTCAGGATCAGCTAAAAGCTTAGGCGCTCGATAAGAAAATAAGTAATTTAGCTCTCTAAAATTGATTAATGAGCTAATTGTTTTTGCACCTCCTTCAAAAAATACCCCGATTAGTCCTTCTTCTACACACTTTTGACGAAATGCTCTCCATTCAATACCCTCATTATTGGTAGCGACTTTCCACAATGATATTTCTGGGGCGAGCAATTTTCTTTTTTCTTCAATATCTATATTATTGCTAACGACAATCACTGTTCGCGCTTTATCTTCATCGTCATATACTTTTGCCAACTTTTTATTCACGGTACGCATTTGGGGGTCTAGAATGATGCGAATTGGACACCATTTTTTCCCATTTTTCATTCTACTCGTCAGGTTCGGATTATCGGATATAACAGTATTGGCACCAACTGCTATCGCTGGAAAAAGTCGCCGCCACCTCATTACATCATTTCTCGCTTGAGGACCGGTAATCCACTTGGAATCTCCCTTTCGTGTAGCCAACCGACCATCGATCGTGGTTGCTACTTTACCTGCTATTAAAGGAGATCTGCATTTGATCCAGAAATTATAGAGGATATTCAAATCTTCGCATTCTTTGCCTAATACTCCTTCCTTAACCGTAATCCCGGCTTTTCGAAGCCTTTCCAGTCCTCTACCTGCGTGTTGTGGATTGTAATCAACCGATCCCACAACAACTCGCTTTATTCCGGATTGAATGATCGCGTCAACACAAGGTGGTGTGCGACCGTGGGTCGAACAGGGCTCAAGTGTCACATATAGGGTAGCCTTCAATGAGAGATCTCCATCCAATTGCTTTAGTGCGTTAATTTCAGCATGTGCATCACCCGCTTTGAGATGATAGCCCTGACCTCTCACCACACCTTGATCAAGTATCACAGCACCCACCATGGGATTAGGATGAGTTTTCCCCCATCCTTTGTATGCAATTTGCAATGCCCGTTCCATGTGGAGTTTAGCGTCTAGTTCCATCTTAAATGAGATCTCGGAATATATCCCAAAACATGAACAGGAAACCGATAAGAGCAAATTTAAATCTTAACCTAAATCTTTAACTACTGGACGGCAACTAATTAACCGTTGTCTCAACAACGATAATAAATATCTCCACGCCATCTTCATTCACAAACGTTGAAGTGATGCTTTGCGTCGGTAGTGATGTCTCATCCGATTTGAAATTGTTCTGTGAAATCAAAGTAGAAAATCCGGATGTCGTGGTCGCACCAGGGGAGACAATAACCGAAGCTCCATTATTTTGCTGTAAATCACCTCCCGCTATTCTCATTCCTTGATTGGCTCCTCCAATAGTAAAAGAACCGTTGCCGATAATAAGGGTTGGATTTGCACTGTCCGAAGCATCGATATCACCTACCGTCATGCGTATCCCAACCGGGACATCGCGAGCATCAATACCAATTTTTCCGCTCGATCCCGCAAATACAGTATTTGCACAATTGATCGCACCCATCGCTACTGAGTTGATAATTTCGATTAGTGATGCATTCGCTTGAGCATCATAAACTTCACCTGGGGGAAAAAGAGCCTGGTTTACCGCATTGATAGTGCCAACGCTAAAAAAACTAAAAAAGGTATCCGAATCTGCATTTTCAATTACAAAATGGGCCCGGCCTTTAACGTATTCTACATTTTGATTATATTTCAAAGGCAATGCCTGGGTACTATAGGTAGCTGGATCTAGATTAATCGTAAGTAACCCACTTCCTGAAAACTCTGCCTGAACGATATCATCATTTTCATCAATAAACGATACCCGGGTAATTTTATTGGTGCTGGCGCGGACGGTAACACTTTGGCCTGTGAGAAGTACCTGATCAAAAATATTTCCATTCGGGTGTTGAATATTGGTTCCTACAGTATCACCTGATCCATCAATAACTCCCCCGACTGAATCTTCTACGGTTAAAGGGGTAAAGCCAAAATCATCGATTGCAGTTAGGCTTTGAGTAGCCATGAAAACAGGAATGGGGTCATCTATGAGAAGTATTTTTCCGATACCATCAGGTGCTTGTAGACCTAGGGCATTAAATGTAATAAATTGGGGATTAGTCTCGGGTTTTAGGCTCTGGGGTAAGTCTGTTACGGAAATGAGCAGTTTGTTATTGGTATCATAAACCTCGATTGTACCATCACCTCCAATTAGGTTTGCCGCATAAAACTCCACGACGAGAGCCGCAGTTTCAAAAGTTATAACCCCAGTTTCACCATTTAGTACGGACCATGAAAATGTTGGTGAATGGGCAAGTTGAGTGGCTAATGTTCCAGCACCGGTAACGCCATCTGAAAAAAGCGCAGTAAATGGTGGTGTTCCTATTGAAAAAAACTGACGCGATTCTTCAGGGATATTTTCAAAGTCCGTGAATACCTCTTGATTTTCTGGCGTCGCTGTCAAGTAACCCGTAGATCCGATTAATAGAGTCGAGATTAATAGATAGTTTCTAAGCGAGAATATCATAATAATTACTTTAAGCTAATTTAGCTGCTTAAGTTGAAAGTGGATAAGGGTATTTTGAAGTTTGGGAAACTATCTTTTCCTGTCATCAGATACAAGAATTTTTATCGATTGATGTGCATTCTCCTAAATTATCTAAAGATATTGACCCATAATAACTTACATATAAATCAAAGTTCTAAATCATAACAATTAGTATTCTTTTTGAGCTACAAATGTTTTATCTATACCAAATATTAATATTATTAATCAAACCGACTGGGATTAAAACAATACTGATCTATAATTGTTCCTATTTCTTAAAAAATAGAATCATAAGCTGGTACGCGTCTTTAGAATGCCTAACTTCCATGGTTTTTATTGCTATCATTTAAAATTTAATTTTAAACCTGAAGCTATACACCTTTAAATCTTACCTAATATGAGTAAAAGTTATAAAATTGCTGTGATCCCTGGTGATGGCACAGGACCAGAAGTTACACGTGAAGCGATAAAAGTGCTAAATGTTGCGGCTGGCAAATATGGATTTAAACTGGATATGGAGGAATTTGATTTTGGTGGAGACCGCTTCCTACGTACCGGCGAGGTAATACCTGATAGCGCGACCGAGGAGATGCGTAAATTCAACGCTATCCTCCTAGGGGCAATCGGGCATCCTGATGTAAAACCAGGTATCCTTGAAAAAGGCATCCTCTTACATTTAAGGTTTGAATTAGATCAATATATAAACTTACGCCCCGTTATACTTTATCCAGGGGTAGACACACCGTTGAAGAACAAGGGCCCCGAACACATTGATTATGTGGTTGTACGTGAAAATAGTGGTGACCTTTATACCGGGACAGGAGGGATTTCAATGAAGGGAACCCCTAATGAAGTCGCGGTTCAGAGTTCAGTCTATAATCGATTCCAAGTCGATCGATGCCTTAGGTACGCTTTTCAATATACACGCAATAGAAATAAAAACAAGACCCTCGCACTCTGCGGAAAAACCAATGTCCTCACCTATATTTATGACCTTTGGGAACGTGCATTTGAAGAAATGGGAGAAAATGAATTTTCTGACATTAAGCGTGAGTACTATCACGTCGACGCTACCTGTATGTGGATGGTTAAAAACCCCGAATGGTTTGACGTCATCGTCACTGGTAATATGTTTGGTGATATAATCACTGACCTGGGGGCAATTACTCAAGGAGGTATGGGTATAGCCGCGGGAGGAAATATCAATCCCAATGGAGTGAGTATGTTCGAACCTATTGGTGGCTCGGCGCCGAAATATACAGGGAAAAATATCATCAACCCCTTAGCTGCGGTCTGCGCTTCTATGATGATGCTTGAGACTCTCGGTGAAAATGAGGCTGCAAAAACAATCGAAAAAGCAGTTAAAGAGGTTACTGGAACAAAACTTAAAGGACTTGGAGCAGGTAGTATGGGCTATAGTACAAGTGAAGTGGGTGATATCATAGCAGCATTAGTTGCAGATTGAGCTTCCATACCCATTCCCCTGTATATTTAAATCAGTAAGTTTAGAAAAAATTTATATGAAGTCAGGAGACCTCAGGCAATCGTTCCTTGATTTTTTTAAAAGAAAAAATCACGCGATCATCCCATCTGCTTCATTAATGCCCACTGCACCCAACCTGCTCTTTACTAATGCAGGAATGAATGCATTTGTTCCCTACTTTCTTGGGGAACAGAAATCGCCCCACAAACGTATCGCAGATACCCAAAAGTGCATACGGGCAGGTGGCAAACACAACGACCTGGATGAAGTTGGTTTTGATACCTATCATCACACATTTTTTGAAATGCTGGGGAACTGGTCCTTTAATGATTATTTTAAGAAGGAAGCTATCGATTGGGCATGGGAATTACTTACCAGAGAGTGGAAATTACCTAAAGAACGGCTATATGTAACAGTCTATAAACCCGGAAAAAACGACCCCGCAGAATTTGACCAAGAGGTCTATGATTATTGGTCAAAGATATTTTCCACTGAAGGCATGAATCCCGCTATCCATATTTGCACTGGAGGCAAAGATGAGAATTTCTGGATGATGGGTAATACTGGCCCTTGTGGTCCATCGAGCGAAATCCATATCGATCTTACTTTAAAAGGGGACACGCAAGGAAAGCTTGTGAATGCCAATAGTCCAGCCTGTTTTGAACTATGGAATCTAGTTTTTATTCAATTTAACGCGGAAGCCAACGGTAACTACACTCCACTTTCCTCCCGACATGTTGATACAGGTATGGGTTTCGAACGCATCGCCGGTATATTCGCATCGACAAAAAACTTTAGTGATTTTTCCCGACCTGCCTCAAATTATGATAGCGATTTATTCACGGATATTTTCGGCCAATTGACACAATTAACCGGTCATCAATACCAAGCGACTATCCCTGAAGATAGAAATAATATGTCAGATATAGAAAAACGAGACTGTGCATTTCGTGTCATTAGTGACCATATTCGCACGCTCACTTTCTCAATCGCTGATGGTATTATTCCGGGTAATGAGGGCCGCAACTATGTCCTCAGACGAATTTTAAGACGGGCAGTTTTATTTGCGAAAAGGATCAAATTGCCACATGGCTCATTTGTAAAGCTCGTCGATCCCCTAATTGATAAACTTAAAAATATTTTTCCTGAGCTTTTGGAGCAAAGGGATATAATCTTAAAATGTATTAGTACTGAGGAGGATACCTTTGAAAGAACTCTCGACCGTGGTTTACAACACTTTGAAAAGCTAACTGTTGATGAGAAAAAAACGATCTCGGGAAAAGAGGCCTTTAAGCTACTTGATACTTATGGATTCCCTATTGATTTAACCCAAATAATCGCGAGTGAGCGTAATATAGAAATAGATCTCGCTGGCTTTAATAGAGAAATGGATAAACAACGTGAACGGGCACGGGCCGCACAGAAAAAGACATCCATTTCAGTTAAAGAAGATCGAGAGTCTCAAGTGGAAGAAACTATTTTTGTAGGATACGAATTTGAGAATCTCAATAATTATCCTGCTCTAATCAAAGACGTTATTCAGGAGGGTAATCATAGTTTTATTATCTTTGATAAAACACCATTTTACGCAGAGATGGGTGGTCAGTTAGGGGATTCTGGATTTGCCTTAATAAACGACATCTGCATTCCCCTCTTGGATACGGTAAAAAATAACTCGGATTACTATCTGCATAAAACGAATTTTCAAGGAGTTCATAAACTTTTAGGAAAATCCGTATTACTCTCCGTAGATACAGCCAGGCGAAAGTCCATCCAACGCAACCATACGGCTACACATTTAATGCAATGGGCTTTACGCAATATATTGGGAACACATGTCCATCAGGCTGGATCACTAGTGGCTGATGATTATCTACGCTTTGATTTCAACCACATTGAACAGACAAACAAAGATGAACTGATGTCGATCGAGTCTAGTGTAAACAGCCGTATTCTAGATAACGATGGAGTTTCCGCCTATGAAATCCCCTTTTCGAAAAAACCAAGCGATATTCTTGCCTTTTTTGGTGATAAATATGGCCCCATTGTCCGTATTGTTGATATCGGTGGATATTCTAAAGAACTTTGTGCAGGAACCCATGTTCAGCAGACAGGTGAAATTGGGCTCCTGAAAATCATTAGTGAGTCAGCAATCGCTTCAGGAACACGCCGTATTGAAGCAGTCGTAGGAACAAACGCTTATGATCTTATGACTCGAGATTATAATCTCTTACACGATCTAGCACAAAAATTATCCTGTAGGCCTGACGAACTAAAACAGAGATTCGAATCGCTTATCGAACAACGCAATGATCTTCAAAAACAAGTTCGCAGCCATCAGCAGCATGACACAGCACACTTAGCTGCCAATTTAGCAGGAAAAGCAAAAAAAGTGTCTAGTTTAAACTGGGTGATTGCAAAGATAGACGTAAATAACCCCGGGGAAATGCGCAACCTAGCGGTCAGCGTTTCAGAACAACTCGGCGCATCGGTCATTGTTCTTGGAAGTATTGTTAAGAAGAAAGTTACCATCGTCGTATTGTGTTCTGAAGAGGCCGTTAAGTTGGGTCAGCATGCAGGCACAATGGTAAGCAAATTATCTGAAAAATTAGGCGGAAAAGGAGGAGGGAAACCGAACTTTGCCATGGGTGGGGGTAAAAATACCGACCAATTAGAGACTATTCTCAATGAATTCCGTAGAGCAAACAGTTAATTAATGGTAATAATACAAGGGGATCAACTGACCTCTTAGTTAACCAAGAATACTATTTTCTCAATGGGAAGTTTATCTGAATTCAGTTCCATCCCCTTACTCATGGACCGTGTTTTCGATTACAGATTCAAACAGTTCAATCAGCGAATCATTCCCGCCGCAACAGTCTCGTTCGTGAACTCATCGATGAGAACTATACTTCCCATGATGCGATTTCGACGATAGCTATCATATAGCAGCGGACTCGAAGTTCGAAGGATAACACGACCTATATCGTTAAGCCCCATGTCAAAGTCATGTTCTATTTTATGTAATGTATTAATATCTATTTTATAACAGATCTCTTCAATCAACGCTTTCACTTCCTTTGTCGTATGTCTGAGGATATATTTATCCTTGGGCTGTAATCTTATTTTTTCCGAAAACCAGCAAAGCATAAGATCAATATTTTGCCCAATCTGTGGTTTATTATTTGGTTTTGATATTAAATCCCCACGACTGATGTCTAATTCATTTTCCAGGGTAAGAGATACGGATAATGGATAAAATGCTTCTTCCAATTCTCCGTCAATTGAGTGAATGCCTTTTATTCGAGAACTGAAACCTGACGGCATCACAACTATTTCATCTCCCGGTTTAAATACGCCACCTGCAACGCGTCCCGCATACCCGCGAAAATCATGATACTCCTGTGAGTGTGGGCGTATCACCCATTGGACTGGAAGTCGTGGATCAATCTGATTAGCATCCGATCCGATGTAGACATTTTCTAAATGATAAAGTAATGTGGGGCCCTTGTACCAAGGCATGTGTTCAGATTTATCGACTATATTATCTCCGTTTAATGCACTGATGGGGATAAAAGTCATTTCCGAGACATCCATTCGTGAAGCAAAATTTGTGAAGTCATCCATTATCGCATGAAAGGCAGATTCACTGTAATCGACGAGGTCCATTTTATTTATGCATATGGCTAAATGCTGGATGCGTAACAAGGATGCGATAAAAGCATGTCTACACGTTTGTTCTACTACTCCATTACGAGCATCAATTAATATTACCGCAAGGTTCGCAGTCGAAGCTCCGGTCACCATATTTCTCGTGTACTGAATATGACCAGGAGTATCGGCGATGATAAATTTTCGTCTCGGGGTGGCAAAGTAACGATAAGCGACATCGATTGTAATACCTTGCTCACGCTCTGCACGCAGACCGTCGGTAAGCAGTGCAAGATTAATGTAATCATCACCTCGCTTTTTGCTAAACTTTTCGATTGCTTCTAACTGATCTTCAAAAATCGTCTTTGAATCATGCATCATTCTCCCAATTAGAGTACTTTTGCCATCATCTACACTACCTGCGGTAGTAAATCGCAATAGATCCATTTCTAGGTATGAATTATAATCCATAATTATATTAAAGTTAAAGAATCACAGTGATTCCTGAATATTAAAAATAGCCTTCGCGTTTACGATCTTCCATCGCTGTATCTGAGCGTTTATCATCGGCACGCGTCCCGCGCTCAGTGACCCGTACCGCTGCTATTTCACGGATGATCGCATCTACTTCGTTCGCCTCTGATTCTATAGCGCCCGTGCAGGTAGCATCACCCACGGTTCGAAAGCGAACACGTTTGCACTCAGGTTTTTCTTCAGCCTGTAATGAAATATATTCAGTCACTGCCAGTAGAACCCCATTACGTTGAACAACTTCCCGTTCATGTGAAAAATAGATACTGGGCATATTCAATTCTTCTTTCTCAATATATTGCCAGACATCCATTTCTGTCCAATTGCTGAGCGGAAAAACCCGAAAATGTTCTCCTGTTTTTTTCCGACCATTGAATATATTCCAAAGTTCGGGTCTTTGATTTTTAGGATCCCACTGACCGAATTCATCACGGTGTGAAAATATTCTTTCTTTCGCACGGGCTTTTTCTTCATCGCGACGAGCGCCCCCAATGGCAGCATCAAACTTGTATTCTTCGATAGTGTCGAGAAGGGTTACGGTCTGTAAAATGTTGCGACTTGCATTGTGCCCTTTCTCTTCAACTACACGGCCATTATCAATTGATGCCTGCACACTACCAACAATCAGACGAGCATCCAACTCTTCAACCATCTGGTCTCTAAATTCTATCGTCTCTGGAAAATTATGCCCGGTATCAATATGTAACAAAGGAAATGGCAACTTCGCTGGCCAAAACGCTTTTTGGGCTAGTCGTGTAATTACGATGGAGTCCTTTCCTCCAGAAAATAATAGCACAGGATTCTGAAACTGAGCTGCTATCTCTCTTAAGATATAAATAGCTTCAGATTCGAGGTGCTTAAGGTGGGTTACGGAATAAGACTGATGCATATGCAGGTTAAATTAAATAGATTAAAACTGTACTATTAATATCCACGCCAGCATATTGATATAAATCTATTATTTGAAAAGGATATGAGGTATAACCCGAGAGTGGAGCATTTCGATACACTCCTCGAGACTGCATTTTTCAGTATCAAGCGTCAGATCAGATTCAATCGGTTCTTCGAACACTGAATCTTTGCCCGTGAATTCCTTTATCTGACCAGATTCAGTCTTCGCGTAGAGTCCTTTTATATCCCTATCCGCACAGATATCAAAGGGACACTTAACATAGACTTCCAAAAAATTATCCGCTCCAATAATTTTTTTGGCCATATCGCGAAATTTAATCCTTGGGGTAATAAATGCAGTAAGCGTTACGATTCCGGCATTGAGAAATAACTTTGCCACTTCTGCAATACGCCGAATATTTTCCTCTCGGTCCTCATCAGAAAATGATAGATTACTGTTAAGCCCTGAACGAATGTTATCACCATCGAGAATTTGCGTTAAATAACCTTCAGCTTTAAGTCGGTTTTCCAAAGCTAGGGCCAGCGTGCTTTTACCAGCCCCAGACAACCCGTACAACCAGATGATGTGGCCATGTTGTTTGAGAAGATTTTCCTTTTCTACCTTACCCCAACTGGAATCAAATTTTGGATGTATATTCTCTGGTTTGCTTGTCATTATATATTAAGAATAAGTTAGAGTTTAGCTTAATTGGTAAAATTACATTTTATACCCTAACTTGATGTTAAAGCTAAATATATATTATCTTTATCTGATAGAATTTAAAAATTAGAACAATCAATTAATACTAATTATCATGAGTCTCTTACGAACAAGAGACCCGATCAGCTATTTAACCACTAATGCTAATTGCAAAATTTTAAATCTGATAATCCACTAGATTAGTCGATTCATGAAGCCCACACTCCCGCTTCATCCCATTAAATCTTGTCTCCTCAGTAGTTATCCCCTCTTTAAGTTTTTGGGTGCTATGCCAATCACCTAAAGAAACATAACCCTCTTTTTGAAGCGGATGATAGGGTAAATCGTGTTTTAACATATAATGATCAATGTCTTCGTCTATTAAATCAATGATCGGATAAATCTTATATATGTTGTTTTGCTTTGTAACAATTTTAAGAGATTTACGCGTGCTTGCTTGATCACGTCTCAACCCAGCCATCCACGCTTTAGCTTTTAAATCGAGAAGCGCTCGATTCATTGGTTCAACTTTACGCGTGAAATTATATTCCTTTAAATTCTTCTCACCCTGTTCCCATAACTTGCCCTCTAGTGATTCTTGTTCTGCGGCACTCATCAGGGGCTGATATTTTTTTATGTTAAGTTTAAAGCGCTCGGTCAACTCTCTGGCGTATCGATAAGTTTCATCAAAGAGATAGCCAGTATCGATGAAAACAACACGAACTTGAGGATTTATCTGAGTAACCATGTGTAACATTACGGCTGATTGAATGCCAAAGCTTGTGCTCAAAACCAGGTCATCTCCAAATTTACAAATGGCCCATTTTATTCTCTCAATTACCCTAAGTGATTCTAAATAAATCACTTGCTGTTTTATTTGTTCGACTGTATCCTCCATAAAACAGGTAATGGATGCAATTTTTTTCTTATATTGACTAAACAAGGTAATACACTAATGATAGGTTGTCAATAACTAGTTCCCCTAAATTTATGGGCTAGAAGTGATAAGGATGACTGGCGAGTGCGTCAATTTAGAAAACTTGTAATCAAGAACCGGGGTGGAGAAAACTCCAATCGAGCGGAACTGTGATCTTACGCCCTTCTTTATTACTTACTGAAACTTCATTCGGGCTTTCACCTGCAACAATATCAGTAACCATACCAAAATTTTTCGGTACCTGGTGTACTGCTTGTATAAGTCTGATTGAAGTTGAGCGAGCGCGAGAGAAATACCGGGTTGTTGCTATTCCACGATTATGGAGGGGGTTTTTACGTGATTGAGATAGTGAGTCAAAATAAGTATTCACTTCTTCAAGACCGACCCGATTACGATGTCGTCCACCCCATGGCTCCTGATGTCTGCCACCATTAGTGAACCAAAAAATTGTGCTGGGCAAAGTCTCTGTATTCTTCAGCGAGAACCAGATATAACCGTCAAGTGTTACCGCCGTCCAAGCAAATCTATTTTTACTACTTGAGACCATAGCGAGGTCTTCATACCCGGCGCGCGCCGGATATTCATGCAAAGAAGTAAAACCTCCGTTAGCCATAGCCACTTTATCAAGTGAGTTAAATTTGGCTCCAACTTTCAAGGCGCTGTATTCACCTATTGCTGGATTGCTGAAAGGCACGGGACAGACTTCACCGTGCAAAAATGGACTTACATTAATATGATAGGGGCCACCTTTTTCAGGAAAATGAAGAATGGCGTGATGACCATAATTAAAGTGTCCTTGCACGCCTTCAATAATGTGTTCCTGGTACAAAGCGCGATGATTTGGATTTATTGAAATTATTTTTGTAATCTTTCCTTTCACGCATTTGAGGGATAGCTGCAACTCGATGCTGTAAACATTGCTCTTAATATATTTCCACTTCAAATTAGGGGCATCCCCGTGAACATGAGGAATTCCCTTATTTAGCCCAAAGGGGAAACAAAAAAAGTCACCACGTAATATTTTTTCAATCGGTGAAACTTGGGATGAACTTTCATCGGCTTCCCAGGGTGGCAAAGAAAATGGTGAGACCCAACGATGCTTTAATTTAAAATTAACCGGAGCAAGATGACCACCTATCTCACTAAGGTAAAATTCAACTCTTTCACTGCTAACCCAGAAACTAGCCGCACCATGAATTTTTATTTTTAAATCACGCGTGCGCATTTCTAGATCTTAAAAAGTTACTATTATTATTCCACTTGCGGATCGAACAGAATAATCGTATGAGTGAAGATAAAAGCAATCCCTGGAATTCCATATAATTTCACGGTTCAATTTAGAGATTCCTATTCTCATAATCCATAATATTCACTTTTTCATAGCAAGTTTTAAAAACATGTTTTAACAGCAAACTATTTCTTAACCTAAATGAACAAATATGAATCAAGAGCCACCTTGGAAATTAGAATTTGTGCTATTTTATAAACCGGTGAAGCATTTCTTCTCGACCCTAAACTTTTATTTAATTTAATAAAATGAAATATCCTGCATGGAGATTAAAAGTTCGTGAATACCCTTATCAACTTACACTTAATCTCAAGTCATCTAGATTACAATTTTACACTATAAAGAATGGAAATAGAATCACATCCATTTTTTGAAAAAACTTCAAGTGACCAGCGCCAGGAATTGATTCGCCATGCAATAATTGAAGAGTATACCCCTGACACTATTATTTTTGAAGAGGGAAGTCGTTCTGACGGCATGTATTTAGTCCTCGAAGGGACGGTTGCCTTTTCTAAAAAGACACTCGAAAACACATTAAGGACCGTTAGCTACTCTACAATGGGTGATTTCTTTGGGGAAATCGGATTATTCACCGGAGAAACACGTTCATCACAAGCTGAATCGAGAGGTAATGTGGTACTCGCTAAAATTTCTAGTGAGTACCTCCTTAGTTTTTTTAAAAGCACGCAGGGGCCCATTGATAATATCCTCCAGAGTATTATCAGCCATCTTCACGACACTACCCAACACTATATAGATGATATAGTAGCACAGGAAAAGCTAGCTGTCGTTGGCAATATGATTAATACAATCATACACGATTTTAAGAATCCCTTTTGCTTAATCAGCCTCGGTGCCCAACTCATCATGCAATCACACACTGATGAGAAGACACAAAAGCTTTGTAATAACATTGAGGAGCAGGTACAGCGAATGGTAGATATGGCTGAAGAATTAGCTCAATTCTCCAGAGGTCAGCATGAATTGAAACCAGAAAAAGTTAACGTGAAAAAACTGCTTGAGCGATTTGAAGCATTAAATTCCCCCTTCTTTCAAGAGGATCTCATTAAAATAGAAATCGTTGTTCCCGATATTGTAATAGAAGGTGAGGAAAATAAACTTCTGCGTGTCATTCAAAATCTTGTAGGCAATGCGATTGATGCCTTTGAAGAGAATCCAGGGGAAATAAGTATTACTGGTAAGCTAGAAGGTGAGGAGTTAAAATTAGAAATAAAAGACAATGGCTCCGGAATTCCGGAATCGATACGTGAATATTTTTTCGACCCCTTTATTACTTATGGGAAAAGCCGTGGCACCGGGTTAGGTAGTGCCATAGCGAAATCAATTGTTCAAGCGCATAATGGAAAAATAAGATTTGAAACTAAAACAGGTAAGGGGACTACTTTTTATATTAGACTGCCCATAAAACAACAAGGAGTAGCCCATATTGCTTGAATTTTTACTCTGAAGGTCGTTTTCCTGTTAAATTAAAAGGACAGATTTATTCGCCCTTCGAGTCGAAAAGGTAATTCACGAGAGACAAGTAAGTTGTTTACAAAGGTATCACCGTTATGAACCCAGTTTGTCTCATCCGTAATATTGTATAAAGTGATTTCTGTTTTCCATTTTGGATTGCTATATGAAATCGCGGCATTCAAAGAAAATTGCGTCGGAAAATGGAATTCCGCGTCAAGATTGCCAATTTGTTCACTCTCTACGATACCCCAAAGTCTGAATCCTAAGCCGGAGGTGGGCCGGTAACTACATCCCGCGTTAAACAGCCAACGGGACATTCCTGGAATACGCCAGTCTGCAGCCGGCGCCTGGTTGACTCCGGGAAAAGATTCATATCCGAACCCTGTTCCCCGAGCTCCCGGACCAGTGCCAGGCGCATAAAGATCATATATGGAACGTCCCCCCAACTGAAAAGGGGCAGAATCCCGGTAATGCCCTTCGGTAAATGTAAGGTTAGAAAAAATATAGAAATCGTTTTTCGGTTGATAGACACTTTCTAATTCAAAACCTTGTACACGGATATCGTTTTTACCACCACGAAACTCTACTTTTTTTCGATCTTGAGAAAAAGCAGTTAATCCAACGAAAAGCTTATGCTCGTAAAAACTAAATCGCATGCCACTTTCGTAAAGATCGCTGCGATTATTAAAATCGTTTCTATCGATTTGATTATTAAAGAGAAATAGACCGCCGCCCGTCACACTTCCATTGACTGCTCGGGAACGATTATAGGTGAAATAAAAAGTAGATGAAGTATTGGGCTTATAATAAAGGCTGAGATGACCACTAAAGTGATGAAAGTCATGATTATCATTCCAGGGATCTCCACCGGGGGGTGGTAACGGGTCTGTGACATCTGCAAAAAAGGAGTCTCCACGCAGCCCGTATAGAAAATGCAAATTATCGGTCAGCTCAAAGTCATGTTGCCAGAAAAATCCGATATTCCACAATTTTGAATGAGTTGTTTCTGGGCTGAATAGTTCGGCTCCAAAAAAAGGTCTTCCCCCAGGTCCAGCCAACCCAGGAAAATATGTCTGACTGAACTGCTCACTGAAGTTAAAATCTGCCGGTGGACGCGTAATATCGTAATTGAAAAAATATTCATTGAAAAAGTTTATGTAATTTTCACGCTCCTCATAGCGAAAGGTAATCCCACTTAATACTTCATGTTCTCTCCCCCTCCACTGAGGATAAAAATTGAACTCATATCGCGACTCCCAGGTAATTTGATCGACGTATTCTATATACTCCAGTTCATGAAATCGACGGCGTGTAATATACTCAAACAAAATTCGATTTGTAAATGCTAAGGTATTTTCTTCGTTCACTGTAGTAATTAATTGGGCATGAAAAACATTAGCATTGCTAAAATCACTATTGGAATAAAGGGTGTCGGTCGGGTCAATGGAGGTTGTCCCATCTGGTGTCAGGAACCAAGGTTCGACAAAGGGACCACCAATATCATCAACGTTTCCGGTATAATATATTCCTTTATCGATAAGTTCCTGAGAAGGGCGATTAACACCAAGGAGCTGAGGAATAGCCTGCCAACTGTACTGGGTATTAAAATCCATCTTCACCCCTTTATTCGGCCTCCAAGTTAATGCCAGATGAATATCCTGACGGTCATTGCGTGCGCCATTGGCATTGAACAAGGTTTCATTTTCCTGCCCTGCATAACTGAGTCTCCCAGCTAAAGTATCCTGAACAAGCGGTTGATTAATATCAATACGCCACAAGCTACTAAAAAACGAATTGTTCTCAGGAACCCAGGATCCAAAGCGCAAATGGACATTCGTAAAGGACTCATCCATGTGAGGTTGTTTTGTTATATAGTTAAGATACCCTCCACTATAAAAACTGGGGCCGTATACCGATGACCCCGGTCCTCGCACGATATCAATCGACTCAACATTATTAAATCCAGGCTGCATTCCATTAATATTTGCAGAGCGACGCTGTCCATTCAAGTAAGCCTCAGCGACATCACCACGAATTGTTGGCGTCGTTAGATTTCCGAAACGTGATGGAGCCGATGCACTCGGGCTGAATAATACTGTTTCCTCTATTGTTTCAATTCCGTGGTCACGGAGCAAAGCTTCATTGATGAGGCTTACCCCACGTGGGGCATCGAGAATATTACGGCGAGTACCAAACAGGGAGGCAACGGAACGCGCTAGAGGGTTAATAGAATCTTCATAAGACAATCCCTCTACGATGTATTCGTCTAAAGTATGAATAGATTCATCAGAACGCAACTCCTGAACTAAACCTAACCCAGATAATAAGAAGACGATTATAAAATTTGCCAGAAGAACCCAGAAGATGTTCTTGATTATATAAGTTTTTTTCGTCATGTGTCTTCATGAAGCCACTCCGGTAAAGGACACACGTAAAACCTTACACTTGCATTCCTCCGCCGGCTACCCGGATCAGATTTCATGGGTAGCAAAATCGATCGTGCTGCATTCTCAGCCCTCCGGAAAGGGCTTCCCGTTTAAATAAATCTAAATAATATTAAGTAAATAATATCTCATATATCAACCTTAATTCTTCCTCAAATCAATCATCACTTACATAGAATAAAGACCGATCAGCGATTAAACTAAAATTTCTTCAACAATCCCCTCTAGGGCTTGTTTAACAGGCACCGACCCATTGACTAATGGATACCGGTAGCGTTTCCCTTCGTAGTTACGTATCACCACTTCAGTTTCTGTTATTCTCTCTACATATTCAGGATTAATCGGCACCTTTCCACCACCACCTGGAGCATCAATAACAAATTGAGGAACGGCATAACCAGTAGTATGACCACGCAACCCCTCTATAATTTTAATGCCAGTTTGGACATCAGACCTCAAGTGAGAGCTACCGGTGATCAAGTCACATTGATAAATGTAATAGGGTCGAACGCGCATCATAAGTAGTCGGTGAATGAGAGATTTCATCACCTCAACATTATCATTTATCTTTTTCAGTAGAACAGATTGGTTTCCTAAAGGGACACCAGCAAAAGAGAGTTGATCACAAACTTCTTTTACTTCCCATGTGCACTCTTTAGGATGGTTGGCATGAATGCTCATCCAAATCGGCCCGTGATTTTTTAATATATCGCACAATTCTGGTGTAATACGTTGAGGAAGAAAAATGGGAATACGCGTTCCTATGCGGATAAATTCAATATGTTCGATGGCACGAAGACGCGTTAGGAGGTAATTTAATTTTTTATCTGAAAGAAGAAGTGGATCCCCACCACTGATGAGTACATCGCGAACCTCTTTGTGTTCTTCAATATATTTCAGCCCATTTTCCATCTCGGGGTGAAAATTATAATCTTGGGCGTTGGAAACAAGTCTGCTACGTGTACAATAGCGGCAATAAGTGGCACACCGATCGGTTACGAGAAAAAGGACCCGATCCGGATAGCGATGAACCAGCCCTTCCACCGGCATTGTTTTTTCTTCACCCACCGGATCGAGCATTTCTTCCGGTGCTGTAATCATTTCTTCTCCGCGAGGGATTACCTGGCGTCTTATGGGGCAATCGGCATCCTCCCGGTCAATAAGATTAAAAAAATAGGGTGTTATCGCCACAGCCAGTTTATGATCAGCATATTGACAACCCGCATTTTCTTCCTCGGTAAGTGTCATATATTGCTTCAATTGCGTAGTAGTTGCAATACGGTTCTGTAATTGCCAGACCCAGTTATTCCAATTACTCTTCGCTACATCTGCCCAAAGGCCTTGACCACGATACCAATTACTCAATTTATCTTCAGGATACATCTATGCTTATATTTCTTTAATCTGCACTCGAACTCACTATAAATGCATTAATCATTTAATGATTTTTGTCTTGTCAGTAAGAATCAATATATTTAAATAAGTCAATATATTATGCTGAGAAAGAGAATAAAATCAGGCACCAGGTCAAAATGGTGATACATTAGACAGTTAAAAAAAAGGGATATAAGTGGATAAGAATGACGAACTGGTAAAACAGTTTTGGGCACTGGGTGACCCATTACGGCTAAAAATCCTGCAGCTATTACCACACACTCCCAACTGCGAACATCACAATAATGTGTCCCAGCTTGCGGAGAAGCTCGGGTTAAGCCAACCAACCATTTCCCATCACTTGCGAATATTAAGACAAGCGGGGTTAGTTTCACATAAAAAAATGTGTCGTGATTCTTTCTACTGGATCGAGTTGGAAGCTATAGCCGCAGTCTTGGAAAACATGCGAACAGCTTTACATTTAGACTATAAGGAAGAAGTCACTTTTAAAGATCCGGCTAGTATCTGAGCTAAAAACACATGGATATGAACAGTTACTATAGCAGCAATGTCTAAAATTAAAGCCGGAATCTTAGCCCTTGAAAATGGGGAAATATATCGTGGCAAGGCTTTCGGCACAGTAAAGACAGTAGTGGGAGAGAGCGTCTTCAACACAAGTATGACAGGTTATCAGGAAATTCTGACCGATCCTTCTTATTATGCACAAATTGTAACGATGACCGCCCCTCAAATCGGCAATTATGGGATCAATCTAGATGATGTTGAATCCGATTCCCCAAAAGTGGCCGGGTTCATAGTACGCGAAATCAGCCCCCTTAGCAGCAACTGGCGAAGCCGGCAAGAGCTCGATGATTATCTAACTGAATTTGGTATCCCCGGATTGAGTGGTGTAGACACACGCACCATCACAAAAAATTTACGCACGCATGGATCTCTCAAGGCTTGCCTCAGCACGGAAGACATTTCTGGCGCTGAAGCTGTTCAATGCGCGCGTGATTGGCCAGGCCTTTTAGGTATAGATTTTGTTAAGGAAGTCACATGCAAATCGACTTACACCTGGGATCCTGAGGGAAAAGACAAAGACCCTTTTACGGTGAAGGGAACGCGTTTTTTAGACCCGCCTAAAAAAAAGAAAATCTATAAGGTTGTCGCCTATGATTTTGGAGCAAAATACAATATTTTTCGAAAGCTGCGCTACCATGGCTTTGATGTCGAAGTCGTCCCTGCCGATACTCCAGCAGATAAAGTGGGTGCATTAAAGCCCGATTGCATTTTTTTATCGAATGGCCCTGGTGATCCAGCACCTCTAACCTATATACATAAAGCAGTTGCTGAATTAATTCAACGCTACCCTACTTTTGGAATTTGTCTCGGACATCAGATCATTACCCATGCCCTTGGCGCTAAAACCTTCAAGTTGAAGTTCGGCCATCGGGGCTCTAATCAACCTGTTAAGAATTTAGAAACGGGTGAAGTCTACATCACCTCACAAAATCATGGATTCGCCGCGACAAGGGAGGAACTGGAAAAAACAGACGCGATTGTCACTGAAATAAATCTTAATGACCAAACTGTGGCAGGTCTGCGTCTTAAAGATAAACCTGTTTTTTCGGTTCAATACCATCCCGAGGCTTCACCTGGACCACATGATACAGATAAGCTTTTCGAGAAGTTTTATAAGATCGTCGAAGACCAAAAAAATTCAATATAGATAATGTTAATCAATTTAGAATGTGTAAGCAATTAGATCTTTAATTCGATTACCTTGTAGAGGAGTATCTGCAAAATAGATAAAGGGAATTCATTTATACATCAATATCTCTTATACACTTATTCTTTTTTCAAATTCCTCGATGTCTCCCGGAGTATCTACTCCCGCGGCCGGTTCATTTGTTATCCCAACTGCGATCGTATAACCATTTTCAAGAGCACGTAACTGTTCCAATCTTTCAATCATTTCTAATCTACCCGGCGACAGTTTTCTGAATTTATTAATAAATTCTGCGGTGTAGGCATATAATCCCAAATGCCAATAATATGTATTTTCTTGCAAACATTGATTTTCAATGGATCCCTGTTGAGTTCTTGCGAACGGAATCGGTGATCGAGAAAAATACAAGGCCCGGTTTTGATTATCGAAGACAACTTTTACTTTGTCGGGATCGCGATAATCATCAACCTGAGTAAATGGAGCAGCCATTGTCGCCATATCGATATCAGGCTCATGTATCAGTTCTCTAAGGGTTTCAATCTGACTTGAAGTCACGAGAGGTTCGTCTGCTTGTACATTAATTATATAATCAGCCTGAATTTTTTCATTTGCCTCTGCTATGCGATCAGTCCCACTAGGATGTTCACTTAAGGTTTTTATCGGCTGGTAACCGTGATCCTCAAGAAGGTTAAAAAGCTCCTCATCCTCTACGGCGAAATGCAAAGGTAAATCAGGTACCTCGGAAGCAATACGTTCAGCAGTCCATAAAATCAATGGTTTATTCTGCACAAGATGAAGCAACTTGCGTGGAAAGCGTTTCGAAGTTAACCGAGCCGGAACTACAATAGCGATATTAGACATTATTTTTAACTTTAATGTAAATTTTTATTATGAAATCGATCAATCTCTGGTAGACTTTGGATCGAGTGCGTCTCGTAATCCATCTCCTAGAAAGTTAAGCGAAAAAATAGTGAGTGAGAAAAAAAGCACAGGGAACATAAGCAGCCAAGGATAAACTTCCATTTTTTCTGCTCCCTCTTTAATCAGGATCCCCCAGGAACTCATTGGTGGTTGCACACCAAGCCCCAAAAAACTTAAGACCGCTTCTAAAAGCATGACTGCCGGTATGGTCAAAGTAGCATAAACAATAATCGGCCCCAGTGAATTGGGAATAAGATGACGTAAAATTATTCGCCCTTGAGAAGAACCCAATGAGATAGCGGCATCAACAAATTCCAGCTTTTTTAAATTTTGTACCTGCCCTCGAACAATCCGAGCCATCGTAAGCCATTCGACAGCACCTATTGCGATAAACAATAAAACAATGTTACGTCCGAATACTACCATGAGGAAGATAACAAAAACCGTGAATGGCAGAGCATACAAGATATCTACAAACCGCATCATCAAAGAATCTGTTTTCCCACCAATGTATCCTGCGACTGCACCATATATTACACCTATAACCATAGATACTATAGTTGCCATAAAACCAACCCCCAAAGATATACGCCCCCCATAGAGCAGCCGTGTAATTAAGTCGCGACCCAGAACATCAGTACCCATCCAATGCTTTAAAGAGGGTGCCTGTGCTCCATATAGGAGATCCTGCTCTTCATAAGTGTAAGGTGAGAATAAAGGTCCGCACACACTTAACACAGTCATGAGGATAAAAGTGATGAGTCCAAATTGGGCTAATTTATTTTTCATTACCTGGCTATAGGCGTCTTTCCACAATGAAATTGAATGATCTTTATTCATCAGTTGAATTATTACTAGAGAAACTATTGTTCATTCATATTTCAAACGGGGATTTATAATAACCTGAATAATATCCACAATGAGGTTCAAAAGAATTATAAGTATGGCGTAAAACAGAACCGTGCCTAAGACCATCGTATAATCACGATTAAATGCAGCCATGATAAAAAATCTGCCCAAGCCTGGGACTTGAAAAATTGTCTCCACGACAAATGACCCGCTGATTAAACCGGCGGAAGCTGGTCCAATAAAGGCCACTACGGGTAATAGCCCAGTCTTGATTCCATGCACCAGGACAACACGCCATTCAGGCAATCCCTTAGCTCGGGCAGTGCGGATGTAATCACTACTGAGAATCTCAAGCATTCCACTTCGCGTGAGCCGTGCGATGTAGGCGGCATAATATATGCCAAGGGTTAAAGCTGGTAGGATTCGGTCGCTCCATAGCTCCCAACCCAGGGGATTAAACCATCCTAAATAGAGTCCAAAAAATAAAATTAGGAGTGGCCCCATAACAAAGGTCGGCATACAAATTCCAACCATTGCAATTGACATCGGGAAATAGTCCAATGACGAATTTTTATTTACCGCGGCAATCGTACCTGAAATTGTTCCCAATAAAACGGCGATAATTAAAGAGAGCAATCCCAGTTCCAGGGAGACGAGGAAAGATTGTCCAATCAATTCATTTACAGTCCAACCTGTATATTTAAATGATGGACCGAGGTCACCTTGAAATAAATTCCTCATGTAATGGAGGTATTGCAGCCACAAGGGATTATCAAAACCGTAATGTGCCTCCAGGTTCACCCGGATTTCAGAAGGAACGACTTTTTCATCACTAAGAGGATCACCTGGCGCGAGGCGAATCAGAAAAAAAGTAACAGTCGCAATGATAAGAATAACGGGAATGGCATAGAGAACTCGTTTGCAAATAAAATTAAACATATTTATAATATCTCAATAATCTAATTATCACTGTCCAGGTACACATACTTGTAGGGATGATGGTCAAGGATGTTGGGGTACCAACCACGGACACTGGGTTGGATAAGTAAACTGCGCATATAAAAATAGATAGGCATCACAGGTAATTCCTCGAGAAGGATTTCTTCTGCATCTTGGAAATAATTAAAGCGTTCCTCTTTTGCAAAAGTCTTACTGGCCAGGGAAATTAAATTATCATATTCGGGATTTGACCATCCGGTTCGATTATTACCCCCATCTGTGACCCACAAATCGAGAAAAGTGTTGGGGTCATTATAATCTCCGATCCAACCAAAGCGCCCTATTTGATAATTTTTACTATGCAGGCTATTTAGAAACACTTTCCACTCTTGATTCAGCAATTTTATCTCAATATTAAGCTCCTTTTTCCAAATCTGTTGAATTGCCTCAGCCAAGGTGCGATGAGATTCGCTGGTATTATAGAGCAATTCAATTTCAGGAAAACCCTCTCCATTAGGATAACCAGCTTCGGCAAGCAAATCCCGTGCTTTTTCACTATCGTAATCAATCCGGGCCCTTGCATTATAGCCTCCCGTATCCGGGGGAGTAAAGTGATAGGCAGATTGTTCACCCGCACGTGTTACATATTGAGTGATCTCCTCTCTATTCAGAGATAATGATAACGCTTTGCGCACACGAATATCGTCCAAGGGTGGTGTATTGACATTAAACAAATAGCAATAGGTACCGAGATAAGTATCGAACCGGCTCGAATCCGGTCTTTCGTTCCGGTAGTAATCAACACGATGTAACGGAATCGTCTGCGTTAGATGAATATACCCTACGCGAAAAGCTCTCTCTTCAGTATCCCTACTATCTATGGGCAAAAAATTTATCCCATTCAACTTTACTTTTTCTGCATCCCAATAGTGTAGATTCTTTCTAACCTTGATTCTTTGATTAATCATCCAGTCTGTTAAATTAAAGGGGCCATTAGAAACAATATTTTCCGGTCGAGTCCAATGCGTCCCCCGTTCAGTCATGCCACCAAATTTTTCAATCGTCGGGGGGTGCACAGGCCACCAGGAATAATGGCTTTGAAGTTCGAGAAAATAGGGAATTGGTCTTTCAAGTCTTATCTCAAGTTTTTTATCATCGAGAGCTTTAGCTCCGACCGCTGAAAAATCGGTAATTTCGCGGGCATTAAAGGCCCGTGCATTTTCCATCGCATAGAGCATATAAGCATATTCAGCTGCTAATGCAGGTGAAAGTATGCGTTCATAAGAATAGACAAAATCATATGCAGTTACTGCATCCCCATTTGACCAAATAGCGTCCTCACGAAGATAAAAAATATAGCGTTTCCCGTCTTCGAATACTTCCCAATTTTTGGCCATACCTGGGACTGGATGAAGATCGATTGGATCTTCCGATACTAAACCTTCAAAAAGAGCGGAAATAATATTATGCTCAGTAACACCTGTTACAATGTGTGGATCCAGTCCTTCAGGTTCAGTTCCATTGCCAATATATAATATCTGTTCACGGTTGCCACGCTCAACATTAGTTTCCCGAATTCCACATCCAGCGATACTCAAACTCAGAGTTACTAGTAAGAGGCTATTTATTATTATAGGATAGAATCTTGGCATCCAGTTGTTAATGCAACGGTGTGTTGATTAAATCTGCAATATTTTACTGAAAGATTAAGTAGCTTAATAGTTATGTGTTTTATTTCTATGTTGAATTAAACTGCACTTCGATCAGGTGTAATCCCTTCTCAAAAACAGGAAGCGAGGAACTATTTTTTATATTCAAAGCGCTTGCTAAAGGTAAAATTGACCCCTAATGATTTATTTAAGGTGGTTTTATTCAAGATAAGACGTGACAATAAGTACAAACCAGGTCTGGCCTGGTTTTGCATATTTGCACTATTCTGGATCACGTTACTACTCTATGCTGGCGGCTTTACGACCAGTATTGAAGCCGGAATGGCTTTCCTCGATTGGCCACTTTCCAATGGGTCAATAAACCCAACCGGATGGACTGAAGATCGGGATATGCGCGCTGAACACAGCCATCGATTGCTGGGTATGAAAATTGGTATCCTCTCAATAATTTTAGTCATTTGGACACAAATTCGAGAGGACAGACGTTGGGTTCGCCGTATTGCTCTGATTCTTCTGCTCATGGTTATTTTTCAGGGGTGTCTAGGGGGTGCACGGGTAGTATTTGACCAGTTTAATATTCACAGCGAAAGCAACTTTATCGCACAATCATTTGCGATAATTCACGCTTGCGGTGCACAAGTCATCCTTTGCCTCCTCGTAACACTTTCACTTGTCTGCTCACGTCATTGGATTGAAAGAAATGGTGGGCTGAAAGAATCCGCTCCGAGCAGTGTGGGATGGGCGGGATTAATTGCCTGCATCACGCTATTTATGGCGATTATTTTTGGCGCTATTATCCGCCACGCTGACATTGGCCTAGCTATTAGCACCTTTCCCTACTCTACATGGGAGGGCAACTGGTTACCAGTCAATTGGAATTGGGCTGTGTCTATTAATTTCGCCCATCGCGTAAGCGCTCTACTAGCGTCCATTACCATCCTTTTTTTCATTGGTAATATATGGAAAATCTCGCGAATTTCACCCACCTTAGGCTGGTTGAGTATCCTCCCTCTTTTATTGCTTTTATTACAGCTTTTTCTTGGTGCAACTGTAACTTGGAGTCGAATACATGAACATGCAGCCACAGCTCATATGCTAAACGGGGCTTTTCTTCTTGCTAGTTGTTGGATGCTCACTTTTTTAAGTATGCGTTTATCACCCCCTTTTTTTATCCCCTATAAAAGTTCTAAACTTGCCACTTAGGAAAGAAGTTATTTAGAAATCAGCCTCATTAATAAATGAGAACTACTCCCATCCAATATAAATTTGAGACCGAATCACAATCTGAGCTTATCACCAGAGAAGAATCTGAACGTGGAGTGCTCTTTCTCGATTATTGGGAATTAACTAAACCACGCCTAAGCCTACTCGCAGTCATTTCAGCTATTGTTGGTTATCTTGTAGCTCAACCGGATAAAGATATTTTATTATTCATGAACCTGCTCATTGGGACGTCACTGGCCGCAGGTGGAGCAGCGGTTCTTAATCATTGGCAAGAAAGGGAAACGGATGCAATAATGGTAAGGACAGGCAATCGCCCGATCCCCTCAGGCTCAATAAGCCCGGAGGCAGCCTTTATTTATGGAATCGTGATTTCAATAATAGGTGATCTTCTACTCTGGCTCGGAGTCAACAGTTTAGCAGCGAGCCTGGCTCTTATTACCCAAGTAGCTTATCTCTTAGTTTACACTCCACTTAAACAGCATTCCCATTGGTGCACGGAGATAGGTGCTATACCGGGAGCCATTCCCCCCTTAATTGGGTGGGCTGCAGCTGAAGGCTCAATATCTACCCTTGGTTGGATATTGTTTGCCATTCTCCTAACCTGGCAAATTCCACATTTTATGGCCATTGCTTGGAAGTTCAGAAAGGACTACGAAAAAGCGGGATTTCCCATGCTCTCAGTTATTGACGTGAGCGGATCTCGCGTCGCAAGACAATCTTTAATCTTCACCCTTTTATTAATTATTAGTAGTCTCACGCCGACCATTCTGGGCTATACTTCACTCTTTTACGCAATAGTCGCCGCCAGCTTGGGGACCTGGTTTCTAATCATGGCCCTGTGTTTCATGCAGTCAGCCAATCGCGATAAAACAGCACATAAGCTTTTCATTGTATCAATCGCCTATCTCCCCTTATTATTGGCTACCCTTGTAATCGATCGCTGGTTTATCGTTTAGCTCATTGATTCTCTCAATCGGCTATCACTCTCATAGAATCTATCAGCTCTTTTTCTTAAAGCGGAGTCACAAGTCAAAAAATATACATGATGGAATTTCCATTTCCCGAATTAAACGCCAGTTTAAATGGCCTGGCGACCGTACTTCTGACTCTAGGTTTTATATTTATAAAATTTAAAAACATTAAAACTCATCAGTATTTAATGGTCAGTGCTTTTTTAATCTCAGTTGTATTTCTTATAAGTTATGTCACGCATAGAATCATTGCAGGTATCCATACATATTTCAATGGTGAAGGATTCTGGCGAACCGTTTATTACAGTATACTTATAAGTCACATTCTTTTAGCAATTATCATCGTTCCATTAGTGTTGCGCACTCTTTTCCTGGCATTTACAAATCAATTTGAAAGGCATCGTTTTTGGGCCAGAATTACCTTCCCTATCTGGTATTATGTTTCCATCACCGGTGTGCTTGTTTATTTCTTTCTCTATCAATGGTTCCCATCAGACATCCAATTCTGACCTGACATCCACAAATCGTAAGCGCTTAAGTAATAAACGATTTTATAGCCGCAATTGAACTAACCTCATTGGCTGAATAAGATTAATTAAAAATCTTTATGACTTGGGAAATCGCATTTGTTTTGATTCTGCTCATCTTGGCAATCGCCAGTTTTATCCTGGAAAAAATCCCAAGCGATCTGACAGCGATTACACTATTTATTATTATTCTCTTAGTAGGATTACTCCCTGTTGCAAATACTTTGCCTTCGACGAGTATGATGCTGAGCGTTTTTGCTAACCCCGCTCCAGTCACTGTTGCTTCAATGTTCATCATCAGCGCGGCATTAGAAAAATGTGGCGCGATTGAAGTTTTAGCTGTATTTCTTGAAAAATTAGCAGGTCTTGGCTACCGCTGTTTTTTACTGATTATGATCTTAGGTGTAGCTATCGCTTCTGCTTTTATTAACAACACTCCTATCGTGGTAGTTTTACTACCTGTTATTTTAAGTCTTTCAAAAAAGATGGGGATTCCTGCTTCCAAGTTTCTTATTCCACTTTCTTATGCTTCGATATTCGGAGGGATCTGCACGCTTGTCGGAACAAGTACCAATATCCTTGCCAGCAGCATTATAGAAGCCGCAGAACAACCGCCCCTTGGGATGTTTGAAACAGCCTGGATAGGTGTTCCATTACTATTGATGGGAAGTATCTATCTCATTTTTTTCGCGAATCGATTGCTCCCCGTTCGCGAAACACTGACTTCTATTCTCTCAGAAGAAGAGCGCAAAGAATATATAACAGAAGCTTATGTTCAACACGACTCCTCTGTTATAGGTAAAACACTCGCCGAATCAGGACTGTTAAAAACCGGCAGCGCGCGGGTGCTTGAAATTATCCGCGATCAAGTAGCTCTCTTTACTGATCTTAATAATTTGGTCTTATCTGAAGGCGACCGCTTGATCATGGCTCTTCGTCCCTCGGGCGTGGCTCACGCACGGATGATCGACGGGGTTAATCTGGCGGCGGAAATGGGTCAGGGACTGGAAACCATCGCGGCGCATGAAGGTTCAATCGTAGAAGGTGTAATCGGTACTAAATCAACGATAACAGGGAAAAATATAAGGGAGACCAATTTCAGACAACGCTATCGAATGATTGTTTTAGCTATTCATCGAGGCAGCTCAAATCTACGTGAAAAACTGGAGCAGGTACCACTTGAATTTGGCGACACCCTGCTGATGATGGGGACCGACACCGCGATCGAGGGTCTTCGAAAAAGTGATGATATTCTCCTTCTTGATCGTCCAACGACTCCGGCTAAAAGTATGCGCCAAAAGATGCCAATCGTATTTATTATCATTGTGGCAATCATTACCTCAGCTTTTTTAAATCTTATTCCCATTGTAGCTGCAACTTTAACTGGTGTTGGCGCGTTATTTCTCACCGGCTGCCTCAAACCGAATGAGGGGTACGCAGCAATAGAATGGAGTATCATTTTTCTCATCTACGGCATGCTAGGTGTTGGCATGGCGATGTATTCTACGGGTACCGCAACATTCCTTGTAGAGGAGTTTGCTGCGCTTACTGAATCTTTATTTTCTGATCCATTGAAACCTTATATCATGCTCGCTGGGCTATACTTGTGTACTACCGTGCTTACAGAATTTCTTTCTAATAATGCGACTATCGTCCTCATGGCTCCTGTTGCCATTGGTATTGCGGAATCCCTGGGTGTAGATTCTCGCCCTTTTATTATTACGGCAGCGATAGCTTCTTCTGCCAGTTTTTCAACACCTATCGGCTATCAGACTAACACCTTTATTTTTGGTGTCGGTGGTCATCGTTTTTCTGATTTCTACAAGATAGGGTTACCGCTCAATATAATTTTTTTTATTGTAAGTATGGCACTCATCCCGCGTATTTGGAGTTTTTAAAAATTAAAAGGAAAAATATTACTATAATCAGGAAACTATTCTCCCAAAATCCTGTTATAATAAACAGCTGATCTTTCATCCTTGATGATATCTAAACTTATATTATTGATTGCTAAATTTTGTTGCTAAAATAGTCTCTAGCTAATTCCAAATCATCGTGATAAATAAATTTATATGTTTTTTATTATTGATTTCTCTCATCTGTTTCAGTCTCACTCTCCTTGCGCAAGATAGTGGCAGTGAAGCTGTTGATATGGAAGAGGATAGTGATCGATTTGATTTTGATGATATTACCGTTGACTTCACAAAAGTCAAAGGGGTGTGAATGGAGAAAAAAATAATACGTGGTTGAAGGTCGAGTCTATAAAGAAATTAACTACGAAAAAATACTCACCAATATTGATATTTCTGACTCTTTATTTGAGGTCACCCGAGGTGAAAATATTATTCTACTTTAGGAAAGTAGGTAAAGCTTGTTTCTTCAGCGTTTATGCGACTTTTTCTGAACGATAAAAAAGTTTCATTAAGCGTAAGGGAATTTTCTGAGTTTCACCTTGGGCCGAGCAATACTGATTATAGTAAAACCGGGCTTTGGCGTGTTGAATTGGGTCAGACTTGGCACAAAGAGCTAAAAGCCCAGGCAATTACAGAATACAGCAATGCAACATTTGAAATCCCTGTAAGTGGCATCTGGCTTCAAAAAGACTGGGCTGTTTCTATCCAGGGACGTATCGATCAAGTAATACACCAGGGTAATAGTGTAATATTTAGAGAAATAAAAACAGTAAATACTACCCTGCCCTTAGCTGAAGATGAATTATTGGACAGATTCCGCATCTATTTTCTTCAATTAGGAACATACCTCGTTCTCGCGGATAACAATCCTTCCTACCGTGATATGCTTATACACGGAGAGCTTCTCTTTATTGATATCACAGAAAAGAATTCACAATCCGTGATGATCAGTACGGATTTTAAAGATCATTTTTTAAACCAAATGGAGATCCTTTATTCATTTCTCGAGCAACGCTGGTTGTCAATGCAACGTCTGCGCCAATTGGATTTTAATCTTCCATTCTCATCGCTTCGTTCTGGTCAGGAACATATCCGTGAGATGCTGGACCGCGCAGGGAATCAATCCAAGGTTATTTTATTTGAAGCTCCAACCGGATTCGGTAAAACTGGTACCGCCCTTGAATTCGCACTTGGTCGTTTGCGTGATGGTCATTATGATCGCGTCATCTTCCTCACGAGTAAATCTACGGGGCAAATCCAAGTTGTTCGCCAATTAGAGTCAATGTTATCTGGAGACGGTGGACTGCAATATTTCCAATTGCGCAATAAAATAGAGCATGCCCAGGATTGTAGTCTTCGCTATTGTGACAATGGATACGGTTGCAGGCATAACTTAGCGGAACAATGGGAGAAAGCAGGAATTGCTCCAATGCTCCTTTTTGAAAAGGGGACACTCACTTTATCCCAAATAAAAAAATTAGGGGATACCCATCGGGTTTGCCCCTATGAAATTTCTCGATCTGCCTTACCCTTCACCGATGTCTGGGTGGCAGATTACAATTATGTATTCAGTCCAATTAATAATAATATATTTTTTTCACAACCTGGATTTGAACCGAGTCAAACTTTACTAATCATAGATGAAGGGCATAATTTACCTTCACGTGTCGCTGATGGTTATTCCCTTTCTTATTCCCAGTCGGACGCTGAAATAGTGATTAACGAATTGCAGTTCGCAAACATCTCTTCCCCCCTCTATCTGGCTTATGAAAAATGGCTTCGCCTGCTTGATCAGGTGAAAGCTACTGACCGACTCAATGAAAAAACAGCGATTCAAGTAAGGGAATATATTGATGCGATAGTTAAAGAATTAAGGCAAAGTCCAATTGATAAATCTCTCTTTACGAACGCTGCTTTTAATAAGCTCTGGTCATGCTCAATAATTAAAAACTTCCTCGATCATGAGAGTCTCGAAAAACTTATCTGGGCTCCAGACTCTGGCGTTTTAAATTTCACCTGTTTAAATGCCGCTAAAGAAATTGAGTCTGTCATTCGATCTTTTGGTCAAACGCTGATAATGTCAGCCACACTCACTCCCAAAAAACACTTCAGTGAATTCTGTGGGATCAACCCTGAACTCTGCCAATGGGTGGAAGCTGAAGCCGAGTGGAGAAAGGGTGCTTATCAGGTTGCCATTGACTTAAGGGTAGATACCAGCTTAAAAACTCGAGCCCATCATTATACCACGACTGCTGAGACCGTTAGTCTTTTGTGTCAGATGGCTAATGACCCCATTATCGTTTACTTCCCCTCCTACCGTTATGCCGAAACAGTCGGTGAATATCTAAGTGCGGCCTCATCCAGAATTCGAACAGCGATACAACCGCGTAATCTCGATCTTGCTGAGCAAGATCTCTTTATCGAAGAAGCGCTCCTTAACATGGATACCCTATTCCTTGTCCTCAGTAGTAGCTTTTCTGAGAGCATAGACATGCTCGGAGGGCGTGTCACGACAGTGATGGTAGTTGGTCCCGCCTTACCCGAGGTTAATGCAATTCAACGAGCTAAAATGGAAGAATGCGATTACCTTTCACGTGATGAAGCATTTTTAAAAGTTTATCAAGCACCGGCGATGATGAAAATTAATCAGGCACTGGGCAGACTAGTGCGTGCACCAGGGCAACAGGCTCGGGTATTACTACACTGTAAACGGTTTGCTCAACAATCTTACACCAATTTATTAGCAGAAGAATACCGGCAACCCTATAAGATAAAATCTGAAGAAGGGTTGCTTAATTGGCATCAAAGAAAATAATCCGCACTTACAGCTTGCGCTCTTAAGGTAAATATTACACAAATAATTTTTTAATGAGCGAATTCGCAAGAATTGAAAGCGAGGAGCTACACCAGTATATAGATAATATTGCCAATAGCATCGCGGATAAACATCGCAATAACGAAAATTTGGTTATTGTCGGAATTGCCGATGGGGGTATCCCATTTAGCATTAATCTCACTAGAGCCCTCGAAAAAAAACTGCGCAACCCAGTACCTTGCGGCTGCGTTGATATCTCATTTCATCGCGATGATATTGGACACAAACCTATAACATCGATCGATAATCCTACGATCCTACCGATAAATATTGAAGGCGCAACCGTCATTTTAGCGGATGATGTGCTTTTTTCCGGGCGAACAGCAAGAGCTGCACTCAATGAAATATTCGATCAAGGAAGGCCGGGCTTTATCGAGCTAGCAGTACTTTGTGATCGGGGCAACCGGCGTCTGCCTATTCAGCCAAACTACATCGGTTTCTCAAAAGAAACGACCATCAATCAGAAAGTAATGGTGAATTTGAACATTGAAGATTCATCGAATGATAGCCTAGTTATTTTAAGCTAATGGAAAAAGCTGCTAATTGGACACGGAAAGATTTACTTTCAATTGAAGCCCTGAGTCGGGAGGAGTTGGAAACTATATTTTCAGTGGCCAACTCTTTCAAACGTACCCTCCAGAGATCGCAAAAAAAATTATCTTCGCTACGGGGCAAAACTATAGTTAATCTATTTCTTGAACCAAGCACACGCACGCGAGTCGCTTTTGAAATAGCGGCAAAGCGTCTCAGCGCTGATGTTATCTCTATAACTTCTAATGTCAGCAGCCTGACGAAAGGAGAAACACTTCGTGATACGGCGCGAAATATTGAAGCATTAAATGCTGATCTCCTCGTCATTCGCCACTCAGCAGCTGGATCACCTCAATATTTAAGCCAAATTATTAATATCCCTGTTATTAATGCCGGAGACGGGGCACATGAACATCCGACTCAAGCCTTACTTGACACTTTTACATTGAGAGAACAACTGGGAGACTTAAAAGGGAAAAAAGTAACTATTTTGGGTGATATTTTATTCAGCCGAGTCGCACGTTCTAATATCTGGGCACTGCAGAAACTTGGCGTACATGTTACCCTGGCAGGTCCATCCACTCTTGTCCCCAAACTTTTTTGCGAACTCCAGGTAGAGGTCACTCACTCTTTAAAAGAAGCCCTCGCCGATGCTGATGCGGTCATGCTTTTACGTATCCAACATGAGCGTCAAACTTCCACCCACTTCCCCTCCATTGGGGAATACAAAAGCATGTTTGGACTCAATCTTCAGCGCGCTTCCTGGCTAAAACCTGACGCTATAATTATGCACCCAGGGCCTATTAATCGTGGTGTAGAAATCGATTCCCAACTCGCTGACTCTGACCGCTCCGTTATTCTGCAACAAGTCACTAATGGCATTGTTTGCCGCATGGCAGTTCTCTTTCTTTGTGCCAGTGCAAGCAGCCATACTCAACCGAAAAAGCTAACATGAGCATTATTACTTGGATTACTGGGGGGCGGGTAATCGATCCCGCAAACAATCGCGACGCGATAGGTGATATTTATGCAGTCGACGGTAAAATTGTTCCTAGTTTGAGTGATAAAGAAAAAAAACAGGCTCAGAAAATTAAAGCCGAGGGGTTAATTGTTTGTCCGGGTTTTGTCGATATTCACACCCACCTATGTGAACCAGGAGACACCCACCGTGAGACCATACAGACCGGAACATGGGCAGCAGCGGCTGGAGGTTTTACCACTGTTGTCTGTATGCCGAATGCTAATCAACCAAGTGATAATGCTGGAACTATACAGCAAATAAATGATGCCGTAGAAAGGGATGCTCTCGTTAATGTCTTCCCGACTGGCGCATTGACCATTGGGATGAAAGGTAATGAACTCGCGCCCGCCGGATCACTCCAAAGATCCGGCATAGTCGCCATCACCGATAGTTACCGAAGTGTACAGAAAAACGAAATTATGCGCCGCGCGGTTGAATATGCCAGTATGTTTAATCTCGTTGTTATGGATCACTGTCAGGATCAGACGCTTACTGAAGGCTCAGTTATGAATGAAGGCATATGGTCATTACGCCTCGGTCTTCGCGGATGGCCGAGTGCTGCAGAAGACATTATAGTCTCCCGTAATGTCATACTCTCCACTTACACTAGAGCACATATCCACCTTCAGCAAATAAGCACTTCGAATGCTGTTGAAATTATTCGGCGGGCAAAACAGCGCAACGTCAATATATCTGCTGAAGTAACACCCCATCATCTACATCTCAGTGATGAATGCGTAAAAAATTATGATACTAATTTTAAAACAAATCCACCCCTGCGTACACCTGAAGACCAGGCAGCTCTTATCGAAGGACTTCTGGATGGCACTCTAGATTGCATAAGCACAGACCACATGCCACACACAGATTACGAGAAAAATGTCGAGTACGATTTAGCTCCGTTCGGAGTTATTGGATTAGAAACCTCACTTGCTGTTTGCCTGAAAGTCTTAGTTCATAGTAAAAAATGCGCTCTATCGCAGCTCATAAAATTATTAACCTACAATCCATCAAATTTACTTAAATTAGGGAAAGGCACGCTTAGCTCAAGTGCAGACGCAGACATTACTCTATTCGATCCCGATGAAGAATGGGTGGTGGATCCAGATAAATTCCAAAGTCGCTCCAGGAACTCACCATGGATTGGTAAACTGTTAAGAGGTAAGGTGAAACAAACTTTTATCGCGGGCCAAAAAGTATGGGATGGCGATAGCGTTATCTTACCAGAAAATTTAAATGGCTAGTCAGTCATTTGCTGAATCCCTCATGGGAAATACATAATGCGGCTTCTTTACTCCTTATTGCGCGACTGAATACTCGAACAGTATCTTCCATATATTAGGGAGCCACTCACAATGACAGAAGCGGAAGCCATTGAGATACTAAAGAATCATAAAGGTTTAATCTTTTATTTTTTTCTTCTTTTAGCCTCAGGGCTGGGATGTTTGATTTCCCTCGTATTTAAGCTAAAACTCGTATCCAAAAATCCCTGTAAAAAGAGTAGGGTCTCCACTTGGAAAATTAGTTGGCTCGATTTCGGTTTATTTATCTGGTGTTTGATCTGCAATATGATTCTCGCACAAATGATAGCTCCTTACCTCCTGAATACCGCATCTCACACCGAAGATTCCTACGCTCTTTGGAATATAATTTCAGGGGGCGTCATTTTGCACCTAGGTATGATTTTGGTCTTCGTCCTATTCCGATATTTTCAGCCACATTTGTTCCCTCAGTCTTTGAATGTAGAAATTATATCTTTTTTGAAGGCTGCTAAATTAGGGGCATATTACTTCTTAGCGGCTTTTCCACTCGTTTGGGTGACAGGCTTGTGTTCAGTTTTTATTTTCGAAAGCCTCAATAAAGCAGGCTGGGAAATCCCATTGGATCAACAACCCCTGGTTGGTCTATTTGAAAAAACAACATCGCCCGTCGCTTTAACGGTACTTTTAATCATGGCAATTTTAATAGCTCCAATAGCCGAAGAATTAGTTTTTCGCGCAGGTATTTACCGCTTCTTTAAAAGCCGATTGCCGACAGTTATTTCAATGATTTTAAGTGCAATGCTATTTTCTCTCCTCCACACGAATATTGTTAGTTTTTTCTCATTAGTCATTATCGGGGTTTCTCTCTGCGTGGCCTACGAATTAAGTGGAAATATCATGGTTCCTATATTTTTTCATTCGGCTTTTAATCTGAACTCTATTATTCTCATCTTTTTTCGTTCTGATCTTTCTTGTTTAGGCCTCCTTTTGAACTAGTAATGCATCCATTCACTAAATATTCATCTGAATCAATCGCGCGGCTAGGCGAGCGTAAGCTACTAGAAAAAATACGCCTTTGGCTTGGAAAGAGCTCACCCCCCGCACCGCATGGAATGGGTGACGACACTGCAATTCTCCCTATTGAACCCAATCAATTTAATTTAATTACTACCGATACACTCGCCTATAAATGTCATTTTAACGATACCGTAAAACCTGAACAGGCAGGAGCCAAATTGGTTAAACGTAATTTAAGCGATATTGCTGCCATGGGGGGGACCCCAAGCAGTGCAGTTATCAGTCTCTTTCTTCCACCCACTTTACGTTTGGATTGGCTATCAGCATTTTACGCCGGTATTCGAGACGAAGCTATAGGTTCAAATATAAAAATAGTCGGCGGTGATCTTTGTGAGACGAAAGATTTTCTTGGAGGTCAACTTACACTTTGGGGAAATGCCCGCCGTCCGGTTACACGCACGGGGGCTAATAGTGGTGATTTTATTTATGTCAGTGGAACCCTTGGAGGGAGTAACTGTGGCAAGCACCTGGATTTTACCCCGCGCTTGGCTGAAGGCAAATGGTTGGCAGAACAACCGGGTGTACATTCCATGATTGATATAACAGATGGTCTAATGAAAGATTTACCGGCCTTGATCCCGCCGACATGTGTGGCAAGTTTAAGTATTAAATCACTCCCCATTAGCGAAGCTGCTGAAACCCTATCCGCGGAAGACGATCAATCTGCCACCCAGCATGCTCTAAGCGATGGCGAGGATTATGAACTGCTATTTACTTTAAGCAATACGTGCGACTCTAAGTTGTTTCATAAAAAGTGGAGCGAACGGTTTGAAATCCCCATTACCCGAATCGGAGAAATGATGGAGGATTTAAATCAAAATCAACCACGCCGTATAATTAATTTAGATACCGGTCATGAACTCGAGGAGCTCGGAGGATATGAACATTTTAGAGCGTCTTAAAGCTGGAATAATCTCTACATCGGACACGGAAACCGAGGCAATTGCGAAGACTCTGGCGTCTCAAATTCCTGAAGATCTAACACTTGCGCTATATGGGGAACTGGGGGCGGGAAAAACTACTTTTATCCGCGGATTGGCCAGCGCATGGAAGATCAATAAACCCGTCACCAGCCCAACCTATAATATTCTAGCTATTTATCGCGGTGATAGAACCCTTCTTCACCTCGATGCTTTTCGTTTGGAAAGTCAAAGTGAAATTGAAGAACTGATGATCGATGAATTCCTGTCATCTCCCTATTGCTTGGCTATTGAGTGGCCCGAAAATCTAGAAAACTGGCTATCAGATGCCTGCTGGAAACTAAAACTGGAATTCTATGATAAAACCAAGCGTTTTATCAAAATACTGTAATCGATGCTCTACCCTCTAACATTGTCTCTCACAGACAACGGGGGCGCGTATTATAACGTCGTTCCAGATATTTACAGTGCCTTGAGGACAATACTGGCGTTATGACCACCAAATCCAGAATTGTTGCTCATCGCGACTTTGACTATACCCGACTTTTTCCTGTTGGGGACATAATTTAAGTCACAATCAGGATCAGGATTTTCGTAATTGATCGTGGGAGGGATATCTCCTGTTTGGATAGCTTTTGCTGTTGCTGCTGCTTCGATTCCTCCGGCGGCACCTAAAAGGTGACCAGTCATGGATTTCGTTGAGCTAATATGAACATTGTAGGCATGATCACCAAACACATTTTTAACTGCTAACGTCTCCACTTTATCATTCGGACCTGTCGATGTCCCATGTGCATTTATGTAATCGACATCAGAAGGCTTTAAATTAGCTTCTTTCAATGCATTTTTAATACAGAGTGTGAGCCCCCTCCCATCCAAATCTGGAGTGGTAATATGGTAAGCATCACAAGTAGCCGCGTATCCTACCAATTCACAATATATATTCGCACCACGCGCCTGAGCATGTTCCAAAGTTTCCAGGACTACAAGTCCGGAACCTTCTCCCATGATGAATCCATCTCTTTTCATATCGAATGGCCGACTGGCACGCTCAGGTTCATCATTGGATGAGGTACTCATCGCTTTCATGTTACAGAAACCAGCATAACCTAAGGGAGTAACTGCAGCTTCGCTTCCACCCGCAATCATGATATCTACAGTCCCCGTTTGCAAATGAAGCATGGATTCACCAATCGCGTGAGTTCCCGTAGCGCAAGCGCTAACCACGCTGAAATTAGGTCCCATCGCACCAATTTCCATCGCGACAATACCTGAAGCAGAATTTGCTATTAAAGACGGAATCATAAAGGGAGACACTTTACGCGGTCCCATCTCATAAAAGCGGCGAGTTTGCGTTTCGATCGTATCCATCCCACCAATACCCGATCCTATAATGATTCCCAAGCGAGTTTTGTCTACTTTCCCAAAATCCAGTTGGCTATCCTTGAGCGCGATCTTCGCCGTCGCTAAGGCAAAATGAGTGTAACGGTCATTGCGTCTAACTTCTTTCGGATCCATATAATCCTTAGGATCGAAATCCAGAACCTCGGCACCAATCTTTGAGGGAAAATCGCTAGGATCCCAACGGGAGATCCTTTTTATACCACTGCGGCCAGCTAACAAATTATCCCAGAAAGTCTGAATATCATTGCCCAATGAATGAAGGATTCCTAGACCGGTAATCACGACCCTGCGTTTTGGTGAAAATTTATCCATCAAAAAAAGTGGGGGCTATAAACCTCCATTAGGGGAATTTAGCTCGTTACGAAAGAATCACAGGCGATCGTCAACCCGTTTTTTCCTCAATGTATTTAGTAACATCGCCAACGGTTTGTAGCTTTTCTGCTTCTGATTCAGGGATTTCTCCTTGGATCTCATCTTTGAATTCCTCTTCAAAGGCCATAATAAGCTCTACCGTATCCAAGGAATCAGCCCCTAGATCATCCAGAAAGGACGCCTCTGAGGTAACTTGCTCATTATTTACGTTGAGCTGGTTTACGATGATCTCTTGAACGCGATTTTCGATTGATTTATCTGCCATAGTTATTCGACTGATTTACAAAAAGCATATTAATTCGGAATCACATCATAAGGCCGCCGTCAATGGAAAAAATCTTGCCGGTAATATAAGAGGCCTCTTCGGAACAGAGAAAAGAGACTAGCCCGACTATGTCTTTCGGTTGACCCAGCCGTTTTAGGGGGATCAGCTTGGTGATCTTTTCGGTCGTTTTTTCATCAATCCCAGCGGTCATATCCGTCTCGATAAACCCTGGAGCTACCGCATTTACCGTAACCGTACGACTGGAAAATTCTTTAGCTAAACTCTTGGTTAAACCGATGATTCCCGCTTTTGATGCCGCATAATTAGCCTGCCCAGTATTGCCCATCAACCCAACGATCGAGCTAATATTGACGATTCTGCCCCAGCGCTGCCGTGCCATCGGATGAGCGAGTGATTTTACCCAATAAAAACAGCTCGACAAATTCGTTTGCAATACACTATCCCAGTCATCATCCGACATTCTAAGAATTAGCCCATCGCGTGTGATCCCGGCATTATTTATGAGGATGTCTATGCATTCATACTCTTTAAGAATCGATTTTGAGGCAGCTGCCACAGCCTCACCATCAGATACATCGACCGTGTAGGCCTTAGCCTTTCCACCAGCTTTAACGATCGAATCAGCTACTAAGCTGCAATTGGATTCAGATTTGCTGACACAAATAACAGTCACCCCGCTTTCGGCTAAATCCTCAGCTATCGCACGTCCAATTCCTCGACCCGCACCGGTGACAAGGGCCACCCTATTATCGAATGTCAGCTGCATGGGCACATGTCTTCAAATATAAAGACTGGTGGCAAGAAATATCGATTTCCCTATCCATACCGGTAGACCAAGTTCAGTTTAATAAACATCACGCTGGTAACGTTTTTCTTTCTTCATTTGCTTGACGTAATTTTTTGCTTCTTCCTCAGTCATACCTCCCTCTTTTTCGATTATATCATGGAGGGCTTCATCAACATCTACAGCCATGCGCTCAGCGTCACCACAAACATAGAAAAAAGCTCCGCCTTTAATCCAATCCCATAAATCAGCAGTGTTTTCACGCATTTTGTCTTGAACGTAGATCTTATAATCCTGATCACGCGACCAGGCGTTATCAATACGGGTTAACTGATTTTTATTCAAATATTCATTAAATTCCGCACCGTAGAGATTATCGGTGGCTTCATGTTGATCGCCGAAAAACAACCAGCTTCTACTGTTACTCCCGCGGTTGATACGTTCTTGAAGAAAAGCGCGAAAAGGAGCAATTCCTGTTCCAGGACCAACCATAATAAGATCCGCATTTTCATCTTCAGGTAATCCAAATTTAGACTTGGCGACAAAAACCGGAGTTTTTCTCTCATATACCTCAACACGATCGGAAAGATAGGTTGAAGCGACCCCCACACGCTCATGTCCATTTGTTTGATAACGGACGACAGCTACCGTTAAGTGAACTTCATTCGGGTAGACGCTGGGTGAAGAAGCTATGGAATAAAGGCGGGGGACCAGTCTACGTAAGCAATTGACAAATTCTTGAGCTTCAAATTTTGCGCTGGGGTAATCCTCCAATAGGTCAATGAATTCACGATTCATAAGATAAGCTTTAGTCGCTTCTTTTGAATCCTCAGAAAGCAGTTCTTCAAGTTTCTTTTTTTCTTCTTCTTCAGATACTTTTTCCGACAATGTGATCAAGAATTTTTTTGTTGGTAAGGCTAAGGCAACTCTGCGGAATAGCGCATCGCGCAAAGATATATCCTCAGGATCATTCTTCATGCACACTTTTTCCTCACCTGACAGCCATAAAGCCTTGAGAATCGCATCGACATCCTCAATACGATTAGTGGGATAGACCCCCAGGGAATCCCCACAGGTATAAATAAGGTCACTTCCCGAAATATCGATTACATAGTGCTGGGTATCCTTTGTGGATCCTTCTTTTGTGAGCATACGCCTTTCGGTCATCTGAGCGATAAATGGATTTTTTACTGTATAAACCGTATTTGATTTTATTTCACTCATTGTAACCTCAAAAAGTTGTTCGCTTTGTATCAAATTTCAATATTATCCCTCTAAAATAAATGAGGATCACCTTTATTCTTTTTTTTTAATCTTTAATATAACTAATGACCATGTGCAATGAAGAAAAACCTATTCGCATTCATAAGTTCCTCTCTGAACAGGGAATATGTTCAAGACGTGATGCTGAAGAATTGATTAAAGAGGGTTTAGTAGAGATAAATGGGAAAGCCGCAGAGATTGGGCAAAAAATAATACCGCGAAAAGATCATATTTCCGTTCAAGGGAAAAATATTGCGACACGGTCACGGAAAAAACTCACCCTCGCACTCAATAAACCTCGCGGTCTTATTTGCAGCAACCATGATCCCTACCATAATCAAACAGTTTTCGATCTGCTGCCAAAAGAACTACATAAGCAACATCTATTTTGCGCTGGGCGTCTGGATAAAGAAAGTGAAGGTCTCCTTATTCTAACAAATGATGGGGATTTGGCCAATCACCTCACTCATCCTTCAGCCTTGATAATTAAACGCTACGAGGTCACCCTTAATCACCCATTCGACTTAAAGAAAATACCGTTATTAAAACGAGGGCTGAACGTCGATGGCGAGATATTGCGTATGGAAAAAGTTATTTCTTTGAAAAAAGGTCCGAATCAAAACAACCGACTGGAGATCCATCTCCACCACGGTCGGAAACGTGAAATCAGACGTCTCTTTGAAGCACTTGGCTATCGCGTAAAAAGACTCGCCCGTCACCAGATCGGAGGCCTTGCCATACGCGGCATAAAACCTGGTTATTACCGCGTTCTCAATCCCAAAGATATCGAAATATTATTCGATGTCAGCAATTGAAGAAGAGGCACTAAGGCAAACAGTATTCGCAAATGAAGAAAAGATAGATCTGAATAAGCAGATAATTTCATTTACTACTGGATACTCATTGCTGTTCATCGATTACTCTCTTATCCATTCACCGTTAATAGCCAATTTCACTTTTTCCTTGTCCACTTGCTGAATCCTTAGTTTATCATCAAAACAAGCTATGTCTGACCCAAAAATTATCGATGGAAACCTCATTTCTAAACAGATACTAGATGAGTTAAAAGTTAAGATCGCGGCAAGTGGAGGCCCACAACCACGGGTCACTTTTGTTCGCGTAGGTGAAGATTCCGCGTCTGTTTATTATGTTAATAAAAAACAGAAAACGGCTAAGGAGATTGGTATCGACAGCAGCGTTCAAGTTTTGCCAGAAAACACCAGTGAAAATGAACTGCTCGAAGTAATCGACAACTTGAATAAAGATACTTCTGTTCATGGCATCCTTGTTCAATCTCCTCTGCCTAGCACCATCAGCGAAGAAGCGGCATTCAATCGAGTGCATCCCGATAAAGATGTAGATGGATTGAATATTAAAAATTTTGGACGCTTATGCCAGGAAGACGTAGAAGGTTTTGTCGCCTGTACCCCGGCAGGAATTATAGAATTACTGAAGCGGTCAGATATAGGGATCGATGGTAAGCATGCAGTAGTTGTGGGGCGTAGTCTTCTCGTAGGTAAGTCCTGTGCCCTACTCTTAATGCAAAAAGGTCAAAACGGTAACGCGACGGTGTCCATCTGTCATTCATATACGCAAAATTTGTCGGCAATAACTAAGCAGGCCGATATCTTAATTGTAGCTATGGGTAAGGCTGAATTTGTCACAGATGCTATGGTAAAACCAGGTGCAGTGGTAATAGATGTAGGTATTAATCGAGTTATCGATGATTCAAGGAAACGAGGGTATCGCATCGTCGGTGATGTCGACTTTAAGAATGTTTTACCTCTCGTTTCAAAAATCACCCCCGTTCCCGGTGGCGTTGGCCCGATGACGGTGGCAATTCTCATGCAAAATACACTTAAAGCTTATAAAAAAGCTCATCTCGCCGATTAATAGTATTAATCGTTTCAGTACTGAGGACGATATTACCTCAAAATCTAACTAACCAAACCTGAGCTAGAAACAAATATCAATGCGAATACTGAGGCATTTGAAAGCATCCTATGCTTTTGCTAATGAATGCCTGGGAGAGTTGTCCTCAAGGATACACAAAAAAGCGTAAAATTGATGTTTTAAAAGATTCTGCGCGGAAGTAATTTTGTGGCTTTCAATCACACGTTGTAATACAAAATACAGGATTATACAAATCGGGTAAATGCCAGAGGTAGTTTAAATAGAAGAGCCAAACGGGACACCCCCTTTTTCCTTCCCTGGTTGAAATTATGCCTATTCACGACCAATACTTACGCCCTGGTAATTCACCTTTTTTAATCCACTTGACCCCATAAGCACTTATCCACTTACCTACATATCTCATGATTAAAGTGGCATTTCTTGGCGCCGGTAGAATGGCTTCGGCAATAATAAATAGTTTGCTCACGAGTAAGCTATACCACCCCAATGAACTCATTTGTACAAGCGCAGAGGATGGGACCGGTGAATCCCTTTCTGTGCAAACAGGAATCTTGTATACGGATAATCTTGAAACTTTATTTACAGAAGCTGAGACGCTCGTCCTTGCTTTTAAACCTCAGCAATTGCGTGATATAAGCTCAGATCATGCGCGCCTTAGCGCAGGTAAACTTGTTATCTCTATACTGGCAGGGATTACGATTGAAAAACTTGAGAGCAAATTTTCTCAAACTGACAAAATCATCAGATCAATGCCCAACACACCCGGTCAAATCGGTGCAGGTATTACTTGTTTTGCTTCAAGAGAGAAAATAAGCGATGATGATATAACAATCGTAGAAAAAATCCTTGGCGCTTTGGGGCCAGCTATACTTGTTTCAGAAGAGTGCTTGGATGCTGTAACAGCGGTAAGCGGAAGTGGCCCCGCTTATCTATTTGAGTTTGTCGCTGCCCTGCGAGATGGTGGTGTGAAAGCCGGGTTAAATGAGGATCTCGCATACAAACTAGCGCTGGAAACAGCACTTGGAGCGTCACGCCTACTCGCACGGACAAAAGAAACACCCGAAATATTACGCGATCTTGTAAGTTCTCCCGGGGGAACTACCCTCGCTGGTCTTGAAGTGATGAAAACTAGAAATTTTCGTGAAATCATGACAGACACTGTGCTCGCTGCCAAAAAGCGGTCTATCGAACTTGCAAAAGAATAATCTTTAAGTGCTTAGATTACGATTCATCTAGATTGATTGAGATTATAATTACCAAGCTTCATTCTCGCGCAAAGTCTACCTCCTTAAGATAAAATTTATTTAAGCAATTATATCTTTGATGGCTAAATTTGTGAAAGGGAAGATCGTTGTTACAGGTGGAGCGGGATTTATCGGCAGTGCACTCGTTTGGGCATTAAATGAGCAGGGGATAAGTAATATCATTATCGTGGATTATAAAGACAAGATTGAAAAGTTAAAGAATCTTGAACCACTCGCTTATGATGATTTCCAGGAAGCAGACTCTTTTATAGATAAAATCCATACTTCACCCCATTTATTTAACGAGATTCGAACAATATTTCATCTGGGAGCTTGCTCAAGTACAACAGAACCAAATGTCGGTTACCTTATCGATAATAATTATATCTATACTAAACGTCTCGCGCATTGGGCATTGGATAGAGATATTCGTTTTATCTATGCCTCATCTGCGGCGACATATGGTGATGGTTCTCATGGTCTGAGTGACGAATCCACTCAACTTAGTCAACTGCGCCCGCTCAACTTATATGGATATTCAAAGCACCTGTTTGATATATACGCCCAACATAAAGGGTTACTGGACAAAATCGTTGGGTTAAAATATTTCAATGTTTTCGGTCCCAACGAAAACCACAAGGGTGATATGCGTAGTCTCGTCAACAAAGCATTTCACCAAATAAGTAAATCCCGTAAAGTGAAACTCTTTAAAAGTTATCGTCCAGAATTTAAAGACGGTGAACAAAAACGTGATTTTCTCTACGTTAAAGATGCGGTAGCAATGACTTTATTTCTCGCTAAAGAAAAAGATAAAGCTGGAATATTTAACATCGGTAGCGGAACTGCAATTACCTGGAAAAATCTTGTTTCTCCAATTTTCCAGGCGATGAACTTAAAGGAGGAAATTGAATTTATCGAAATGCCTGAAAATCTACATTATAAGTATCAATATTTCACCCAAGCGGATATATCACGTTTAGAGGAAAATGGATACAATACCTCGGTAACCGAAATCTCACCGGCAGTTAGAGATTATATAAAAAACTATCTCATCCCTAATAAACACCTCGGGGAATAACAGCTGAATGACGAGATCTATAAATTGAGGTATAGCTATAAATATTAATTATACGCAACACTCTATCTTTAATTTACTAAGACAAAACTGCAGCCGCCACATGACTGTGGCCCAACTAATCGAATCCAGAGAGCTGGCACACACGCAAATTCAATTATAATCTATTTTGCTAATAGATATTAAGTTACCTAAACGAAGGTTAGAGATGATTAGATACGCTATTACACACAGCCTTAAGCTCATATAACTTGTTGTTTATCTCTAATCAGTTTACCCTTTATGTACTTTTAAGCTTCTCACTGTGCATTTGATTCATTTTACTTCACGCCAATTAGGATGACATCGACAGAAGTTACTCTCAAAAAACCCTCCTTTGGTCGAACCATGCGCCCAGATTCCTGGTGGGTGCAACCATTGCTGATACTTATTGGGCTATCGACTTTTATTGTTTACGCAACATGGGCCGCATTTCAAGGTGTGCATTATAACTCGGGGCCCTATCTATCCCCGTTTTATTCCCCTGAGCTTTTAGGCGATTCTCCTCACAGCTGGTTTGGCCCTAAACCGACCTGGTGGCCGGATTGGTTACCATGGTCACCGGCTTTTCTTATTCTTTGGGCCCCCGCTGGCTTTCGTCTCACCTGCTACTATTACCGGGGCGCTTACTATAAAGCGTTCTGGGCAGATCCACCCGCCTGCACGGTCGGAGAACCACGAAATGCCTACCGAGGTGAAAATTCTTTTCCCCTTATCTTCCAGAATATTCATCGCTATTTTCTCTATCTAGCTCTCTTTTTTATTATCTTCCTTTCCTATGATGTATGGAACGCAATGTGGTTTATGGATCCCGGGAGTGTTGAAGCTTCATTTGGAATTGGCATTGGGACTCTGGTACTTGCAGTAAACGTCTTCCTTCTCAGTGGCTATACTTTAGGTTGTCACTCCTTGCGACATCTAGTCGGTGGATTTCTCGATCAGCTATCAAAATCTCCCGTGCATCAACGGACATATGGCTGCGTCAGCTGTTTAAATAAAAACCATATGAGGTGGGCCTGGTTGAGCTTAATTTGGGTTTTATTTTCTGACATATATATCCGGTTGTGCTCAATGGGAATCTGGACAGATTGGAGGATCTTCTAATGGGTGAATACCAGACTTACGAACATGATGTTTTAGTTATTGGATCGGGTGGCGCTGGACTCCGCGCAGCGATCGAAGCATCGACCCATGGTGTCTCTGTAGGCTTAGTCTGTAAATCAATGCTCGGAAAAGCTCACACCGTGATGGCTGAAGGTGGTATTGCTGCGGCCTTGGGAAACGTCGATGACCGTGATAATTGGAAAGTCCATTTCTCCGATACGATGCGTGGAGGTCAGTATATCAATAATTGGCGCATGGCCGAGTTACATTCCAAAGAGTCCCCCGAACGTGTTCGCGAACTAGAGGCATGGGGTGCGGCTTTTGACCGCACAAAGGATGGACGGATCCTACAAAGGAATTTTGGTGGACATAAATATCCACGCCTCGCTCATGTCGGTGATCGTACGGGCCTCGAAATGATTCGTACCCTCCAGGATCACGGAATTCACCAAGGGATGGAAGTTTATATGGAATACACCGTCACACGTTTACTTAAAGACGGAGATCGTGTAATCGGCGCAGTTGCCTATACCCGTGATCGCGGGCGTTTCGTCGTCTTTAAGTCAAAGGCGCTTATCATGGCTAGCGGTGGTGTTGGCAAGGCATACAAAATTACGAGTAACAGCTGGGATTGTACAGGAGACGGGCACGCGCTTGCTTATCAGGCTGGTGCTCAATTAATGGATATGGAATTTGTTCAATTTCATCCCACAGGAATGGTTTGGCCACCGAGTGTGAAAGGAATCCTCGTCACTGAAGGCGTACGCGGCGAAGGAGGTATTTTACTCAATAGTGAAGGTCGTCGCTTCATGTTTGATGAGATTCCTGATAATTATAAATTACAGACCGCCGACAGTCCAGAAGAAGGGTGGCGCTACACCCAGGGAGACAAATCAGCGCGACGCCCCCCTGAACTGCTCACCCGCGACCACGCAGCGCGTTGTATTGTCAAAGAGATCAAAGAGGGAAGAGGAAGTCCACATGGTGGTGTGTTCCTTGACATCTCCTGGATTAAAGAAAAGCTACCCGACGCTGTTGAGCATATAAAAAGAAAATTGCCCAGCATGTATCATCAATTTAAACAACTGGCCGACATCGACATCACCCAGGAGCAAATGGAAGTGGGCCCTACTACTCACTACGTAATGGGGGGAATTCGTGTCAATGCTGATACTCAAATGTCTACCCTTCCTGGTCTCTTTGCTTGTGGAGAATGTGCCGCAGGAATCAACGGCGCCAACCGACTTGGCGGCAATTCTCTTTCCGATCTATTGGTCCTTGGAAAACGCGCGGGCGAATACGCAGCAAACTTCGCTAATAAAAATTGTCCAAGTGAAATAAACTCAGATCATGTTAATACTGTGATAAAAGAAGCGCTTAAGCCATTTGAACGGGCTCATGGTTCAAACGCGACTGAAGGCCCTTATCAAATTCAGAACGACCTCCAGAAATTAATGCAGAATAATGTTGGTATTGTGCGCAATGAAGACGAGATGCGAGAGGCTCTCGTAGGGTTTAAAGAGCTATGGGAGCGCTTTAATAATGTTAGCGTTGAAGGCAATCGTGAGTTCAACCCTGGCTGGCACACAGCTCTAGACCTGTCAAATTTACTCACCGTGTCTGAAGCGATTACGCTGTCTGCACTTGAACGAAAAGAGAGTCGTGGTGCACATTTCCGGGAAGATTATCCACAAAAAAAAGCCGCTTTCGGGAATATTAATATCCTTATTCAAAAAGACAGTGATGCTAACATGCAGGTGAAATCTGATCCAATTCCCCCAATGCCCGATCAACTTATAAAAATAATTGAGGAAATGAAGTAATGGCAAAAGCAACATTCAGCATTTGGCGAGGCAATGCATCCGGTGGTGAATTTATCGATTACGAGACAGAAGTGTTAGCGGGCATGGTAGTTCTTGATGCCATTCACCAAATTCAGGCTGAAAAAGCTAATGATCTCGCCTGTCGCTGGAACTGCAAGGCAGGTAAATGTGGGTCCTGTTCAGCTGAAGTTAATGGTATGCCAAAGTTAATGTGCATGACACGCCTCAACGATCTACCTCTGGAAAAGCCCGTTACAGTTGAACCCATGAAGTCATTCCCGTTAATTAAAGACCTGACAACAGACGTATCATGGAATTATCGGGTAAAGAAAAAGATAAGAAAATTCAAACCTCGCCCCCCCGACGAAGCGGACGGTTCCTGGCGCATTGCCCAAGAAGACATTGACCGCGTTCAAGAATTTCGTAAATGTATCGAATGCTTTCTTTGCCAGGATGTTTGCCATGTACTGCGCGAGCATACATTACACGATGAATTTATAGGGCCTCGAGCTCTTGTCTATGTAGCTGCTTTGGAAATGCATCCCCTCGATACCGAAAACAGAAATGAAGAATTAAAAAATGCTCACGGGATCGGTTACTGTAATATTACTAAATGCTGCACCAATGTCTGCCCTGAAGAAATTACGATTACGGATAATGCTATTATCCCTCTTAAGGAACGCGTCGTAGATGAATTATATGATCCAGTCACTCGATTCATAAGATTATTTAGTTCTCAATAATTCCAAAGAAACAAAAATGTAATGTCGGATTTTGAACTAAAACCATTACATAAGGATTCTATTCCAGCCGCACTAAATAAGGTCACGCGTTATCGTCTCCTCAATTAATTGTTTGCAGTTGAAAACATCTGTCTCGATGTATTAGAAATTGATTCCGATAATCAACAGGTAATGGTTCTATAACTTTGGGCTATGACTGACCAGTTTCTCGAAGCATATAATTTCAGCAATAAAAAGATCCAGAAAGTTCTAAACCGAATAATCATTGATTACGAACGAACTTATTACTCAGGTATCGCTCGTGTAAAACGTGCAAAAGCACAACTGAATAAAAACTCGCTAGGTTCAAAATTTATTGCCTATGAATTATTTTGTGACGCGATAGAATCGCTATGATCGAACCATCCACATCCGTCCAGAGGTAATGATGATGAGGTTCTTCGGTGGAATACCTGTGTCTGTCTCATTATGCGTCACAAGCTTCTGACCAAAGAGGAATATAAAACTATAAACCTTTTAGAATACCGCGCTTGAGAAATTTAAACGCGTCGCTAAAAAATGTTTATACCTACTCATTCGAGTAAAAACGAATGAGTTTTTTAGGGACGTATTCTAGAACTATCCCCCGTTGTCATTTAGCGTATCGACGAGCAATGAAAGACTCTTCATGTGTCGTTATATTCTAATTCAAATTGTTCACAACGAACATTGTCAGAGTTTTTATTTTCCCCTTACTTCATTAAAAACGCCTTATACTGTGCAGTACGTCGCTGAAACTTTTCATCTGTGGTTTTAATAAAGATTTCCATTTGATGATATATCTCCACGATATATTTTTTAACTTCTACCTCATTACCTTCAATCTCGAGTAATACACGCCCGTCAGCAAGATTTTCTACATATCCACAAACTTCGAATTCCCGTGCAATGTTCATGCATTCGTATCTAAAACCTACACCCTGTACTTTTCCTGAAAAATAAACACGACAATGAAAAATATCCATATCCATTGGTGCAAAGAGAGTTACCTGTTTATTCACAAAACGCTATACAATTTTCACTTGACGCACTAGAGCCTTTTTTATGCCATAAATGCGGAAAAGAGGATAAGTGTTCGTACTTGAAAGAGATCACATTTTATATATATTAACCAAGGTTCATAGAACCGATCCCAGAAGTCTCATGAGCAACTTTGATTTCGATAATTACTCGGATGGTGAATGGGAAGATCGCGGGGAAACTGCGGGGAACGAATTCGATTGGCAGCATTACCTTCAACAAAATGAATGCGATATCGATAAATTTCGATCCTTTTATGAAAGAGTTAAAGACGAAACAAACCCGGTAAATAAAGCTGCATTTTTAATGGGTTGGGACCATGAGGACTGGTCACATCTCGATCTTGCTTTTGAAGATTTCAACAGTAGTGGCACAGGTGAAATCAGTGGGAAGCTCCATGAGGATGAAGAATCTGATTATGATTATCTGGATCCTTATACCCTGCATAGACATCCTATTTTTGTCGTAACAAGAGGCCTCTATCTCGATCTTAAGAAATGTTGGGAGCAATTTATGAAACGTGCTCCACGGGCCATAACTCCCATTATTGCCTGGCAATACGGCAATAGTATCCATCGTGGTGAAATGAACGCTATCCTCTCTATTCAAGCAATTGATATGGGAGATTACGCGCTTGCTGTATGTCAACTCAAAACAGCCTTGAGTGACCTCAATCAGTCAATGAGCATCCTGCAAGCGCTGCCAAATAAAAATTCGGGCGTCATACCACAATTAAAAAAGGTATCCATGAAACGTCTTTTTGATATGCGCGAAGTATGGCTCCGCATAATGGGAGATTGCCGTGATGAATTACAACGTCGTTGTCAGGATGGAGAATAGAAAGAGCGATAGAACTCATGGTAATCTGGAAAGAAGTAGAACAACTTATTGCGCGCAACGCAGCACCTCGTCCAGCTCTTCGTAAGCAATTACGACTCGCTATTCAGGGCGATCATCACGCTTACCTTTCTCTCGTCGATCAATACCTCAACCTCGTCGTTGAGTACTTGTATTTGAATGGCGGGGGGTGCACTTCGGAAGTATCTGATATAGCACAGCGATTGTTTTTCAGACTTTGGGAACGATTGCCTTACACCTCACGTTTGTCTGACTTTGAACGTATGCTCACCCTTGCTTTAATTGGAGAAAAAGGCTCGCCGTCAATTTCTCATAATTTATTAAAGGGTAAGATAATGAGAAATCGGCCCTATATCCGCTTTCTTCTCGTCTCCTATGAAATGGAGAACTGGCATCGACATTGGATCAGTTTGGCATGCAGATTAAAAAGGAAAGATCTGCATGATTTAATTCTAAACATGCGCTGTGAAATGTGTGGAATTGATACGTCACTATTGAAGGATGAAGAGCGGCATTGCCTGAATGAGATCTGTCGAGATCTTGAATCGCCTTTTAATCTCAAAAAACGTGCCACTATGTGCGAAATGATAAAACAATATCCTAAGATAAAAGACTTTAAAGCCCGATGGCTCGAAATGAAATGTGAATTAGTTGAACTCCGCCAAGAAATCAGATTACCCAATCAAGATAATAAGAGATTTATCAAAGAGCTTGGCAATAATCTGCATTCTGCAAAAATCCTTCAACCCCAATGGGTAGACCGCATTTTTAACATTATTCATTTTGAGAGTTTCCCAAGTGGTTAAACGTTAAGATACCCCTTTCATCTTAATCGTCACTGTGTTAGATCAATAATTACTATTAAACAGAATGGTGAGAACATGGCTCCCGCCTAAATTAAACCTGCTCACTTGAACTTATAATTATTACTGCTTATTTTATCTGTATAAGCTCAGGCTTATGAGACATTCATTCGCTTCACCAATTCCTGGCGTAAATCTCTTATTTGATTATCATAGTTTTCCTTCGCACGAGAAAGATTGTAGGAAAACTTCTCATGAATACTCCGATTTGATTATTGCAACTGTTTTTCTGTTTCATTTCGCATGACTGCGATCATACCTTTTTGCTCTTTTCTGGCTTCTATTATCTTAGCCAGTAATTCATTCCTTAAAGCCTGTGTTTGATGCTTAGTGTAATCTTTAAAATCTTCTAAACCCTTTCTGACTGTGCTCTACTCGAATACGACTAACTGCACTAATAATACTGTCGTGATTATGCCGACTTGATTCCTGAATGCGTTTTTCCATTTCTTTTCGTATATCAGCTAATTTCCCCTGATGCATTTCTTCTACTGCCATTATCCTTGCAGATATGTCTTCTTTAAGTGAGAGAGACTGTTTTCTTGCTAAAACCTTTAATGATTCAATCTCTCTACGTTCGAGTTCCGACGATTTAGTGCTCCTAGTTAAATATTTATCTCTCAAGCGCAGCTCGGTTTCATTAAGTTTAATTAAATATTCGTGACGCAAATTATCGATCTTTCGCCCCTGGGTACGGTCGATTATTTTAATAATCTGTGAAATATCGTCGCGAGATCTCTTCTCGCTCGCTTCTATTTGTTCATTAGATTTATGCCTTAATTTTTCATTTTCGCTTAATAACCGTTGCTCAGTTTTTTCCAGTAATTCTCGCGCTTTTTTTTCACTACTACTTCCAATTTTATTGATAAGAGAAGATGTCATCGACTTAAGCGATCTTTGAAACTCCTGGCGCAATTGAAGTTCGTGCTCTATAAACTCTTTATGCCCTACTCTATCACTTTCCAGTTTTTTTGAAATCACTACAGCAGATTGAAGCTTTTTATCCCATTCATTGACTGTCTGATTGATATAGTCATCCAGCTGATAGTGTAATTGATTTTTCGTCTCATTCAAATATTGGGTCGAATGACGACGCAGGGCATCCAAACTGCTGCCCAGCATATGCTGCATCGTCTTCTTTAAATTATCTTTTTCAGTCTCAACTTTTCTATTAATATTATTAATTCGCCTTGTGCTATCCTTACGGTGTTCGTCCAATCTCAAGTTGAATATGTTTCTTATGTTTTCAACAGATTCTTCAAAACCATGGTGAAAATGATAGCCTTGAGCCCGTTGATCATCGTCATAGCGTTGACGCTCAATAATAAGTCTTAATTCGAAAAGCCGAAATAATTTTACTGCGGTATAGATTATGAGTATGATCGTTAATGCAGCCCCACCGGTCATATAAGCCCAGTAGTAATTTACATCAAACACGGACATCCCAAATAGTATCGGTACCGAAATGGCAAAAACATAAAACCATACAGGATATATATCTGCTAAATGAACAGAGCTTCTTTTACTCATGAATAGTTTTGATTTTTCCGAAGAGCAGTGGTTTGCAAAGACAAAGATGTGTCACCGTAACCCATTTTGTGTTTTCCATTTGAGCTTCAATCGTAATCGATGTGGAGCCAAATGGCAGTTTAAATGAAAATTCAAATCCCGAATGCAGAATTTGATCTTCCGGTTCAAACATATAGTCCAACTCTCTCCTTTCAATTAAATATTGGCTTTCGACTAACTTATTTCCTGCCTTACCGCGTATGTTTATAATCTTCGTCCCATCTATTGAAAAGCACCAACCACGAAGTCGCGAATTATTGCCATTTGATTTGTATTTTTCAGGTTCATCTAACTGAAAATTAAAACCATGATTCACCCGATAGCTATTTCCATTAATTGCTTTATTTATTTTACTCCCACCTTGAAGTATCGTCGCATCAGTAAGCGTGCCCCCAACAAAAGGGAACCAGCTACTCGAGTTCATCTTCTTTACTTCGAGACTGAATGGAACTCTATCGCCAGTCATAGAAACTGAGAGATCAAAGCCAGAATGAACGATCGATATTTGCTCACCGAACGACATTAATTCGGACCTTTTAATCCCATAATTGCCTATGCTCTCATCTTCTTCTGTAACACAGCGTATTTCCGATATTTCAGCATAATCTTCAGAAAAGCACCATCCACTGATATAAGTTAATCGTTCATCGAGTGTAGATTTTCGTACTGTCTCTATCTCATAAATAAATCCATTATTCCCCAGAAACCCTGTTCCTTTAGGAGAAGTGGGTAGATACGGACTAAGACCAGTTAATGCTATCTCTTCATTAGACAACATAGCAACAGAAAGTGAACCTCACAGTTTACGAAACGAAGATGATATATATCAATTTTATATTTCAGTAGATTGCTATAAGCCATACGCGATGCCTATTAAAATTATTATATATGTTTTTATCCAATCACAAAAGACTATTTACAAAAATTATTTTTACATTCAGATTTCTGATTAATGCTTATACATCCTTTATGTGTAAATAGAATGTACTGGGCTAGTAACTGAATTGCGTTTATCTAACATAGAGTAGAAGAATCGGCTTCCTTAATCGATTATTAATTAAGCATAGTGACATTTATAAGAATATAGGTTTCGTATTACATCTTATCCCTCTTTTTTCACCCTGATATAGAGAGTGTGCTTCTAGTGTTGATACATTTTAACTTTTCCGGGCAGAAGCTTTCGCTTATGTTTTTGTTTTTTTCTTAACCGAGATACTTTTTTTTGTCTTCTTTTTCGTTCCTTTTACCTTGGATTTAGACTTTGTTTCATTAGCTTTTTTCCTTTGGCTTTTTTTACTAACTGCCTTTGAACGTTTAATCAAATTTCCATTAAGTTTTGCTATTGTATCTTCAATAGATTTTTTCATTTCATTGCGAAATTGAACACTGAATTCTTCTAAATCTTTATTTAGTATTGTCTCTTTTAATTGTTTTTCAGATTCCTGCGTGAGTCGTTGAAGATCACCCATTTTCTTATCCTGATTGACTCTATTATCTACAAGCGATTTTTCGAGTTCCTTGCGGAAGCGTTCACTAAAATTGTCTAAATCTTTCTTTAGCAAGATCTCTTTAAATTGCTTGTTCGCCTTGAGAGAAAACTTTTGAAGCTTACTCAATTTAGCATTCTGTTTGACTAAGCAAGTATCAATTGATCTTTCGAGTTTATCAAAAGATTTTTGAATTTCTTCACGAAGACGATCTCCGTGTCCAACGAGATCATTTTCGTGGATTACATCTTTTAATTGCTTGTTTTTCTCTGAAGCTAGTAATTGAATTTTCTTATCCAGGGCACGAAGCATTACTAGATTTTCCGCTTCAAGATCCTTGTGATGTTTTTTGCTCGTTGATTCACTTTGCTTCGCTACCACTTTATTAAATTTATCCAAATGAGTCGTAATTTCAGTTCGATATTCATCAAATGTACGTTTAAATTCTTTTCCAAAATTATATTTAAAATCTCTTAAGTCTTCCTTGTACCGACGATTCAAAATATCGATGTGAGAATTTCGCAGCTGTGATGCTCTTATTGCAGTATAAACGATGAGAAATATGGTAATTATTCCCGCGGCGAATATAAAAAAGGAAGCAAAGGCTATTCCTGTAATAGCCACGCAAAACAACAGGGGAACCGCTGTGGCGAGACAAACAGCCCAACGAGGATAACAATCAGATAAGATGATCGATATTTTTTTATTCATGAATAAAATTAACCTTACGCGGGAATAAAGGAAGACAAAGGGTTCCCTGAATTACCGTCAACCAATGCTCGTCCTCCAATTGCGCTTCGAGGGTAATTGGAGTTGTCCCTAACCGAGGATTGAGAGAAAGCTCAAACCCAGAATGGAATATTGTATCGTTATCACCAAATTTTTCGACTAATTCAATACTTTCCAAATTGTATTTTCCTATGATGCTGGAACGATCAGTGACACAACGAATACCTTTAATTGGTGATAAGTCTTCATTAAAACACCATCCACGCAAATAATATTCAGAACCATCGGCTTTTATATTTTCAGTCTCGTAGAGATTAAAAAGAAAACCATTTTTAACGCGGTATGGCTTACCATTCATATCGATGCGCTTATATATCCCTTCATTTTCTACAGTTTGTGATTCATTGCCCAGCGCTCCCTTCATGACGATTAACCATTTATCGGAACCATTTAATTTTGCTTCCAGGGAAAACGAAAGATCTCCATCAGGTGCCGGTATGGAGATTTCAAATCCAGCATTAAGACTTCTATTAGCTTTACCAAAATTAACTAATTCAGTTCTCTTAATCCCATAACGCGCAATAATTTCCGAATGTTTCGTTTGCAATCTGACACTCATCACCTCGGTTAAGTCCTCTGAAAAACACCAGCCACTAATTATAAGAACACTATTATTAGCCGAAAAGCTCCGCAGTGCATCTAAATCATACAGAAACCCGTGGTTTCCTTTTAACCCTTTTACTACCTTGTATAGGTTATTGCCTGTATCTTCTTCTGGCATTATCGATTGAAATATAGGGAATAAAAGTAAGCTATCTTATTATCTCGGATTAGTTTAGCAATAATTTTGTACGGGTGAATGAGAAGAGTTGAATATGGTGAGATAATTTTAATCCCGGGAACTGTTTGGTCCTCGGGTCAGGATAATTTAATGAAGGGTGCAGCTCTCTCGCAAGGTGAACGGCGAAGTTCATAAACTGGTTTAATATCTGGATCTTAACTATCCGTAAATGAGTGACATATTGACTTAATGGGAATATATTTTAAAATAATTTGTGAAACTGTTTAAGTTAATAGAGCTCTACGCCTCTCAAATGAATAAATTTGGGATGATAGGATTTGCCGCGATGATTGGAATCAGTCTTGCCAGCCTCAATAGATTACAACTCGACATCGCACGGATAACACCACTTTTTTTCTTGGCGTTCATATTCGGTTTTATCTGGTTGGTGGGGAACCAAGTCGAGAAACTGATAGAAAAAAAAGCATATTCGGAAGTCGACGAAGAGAAAATGGCGGAATTTCGAAAAAAACTGGCTGAAAGAAAATCCGAAGATGAATTTATAGACATTTAACACACGACTAATAATGTAAGATTGCGCTTTGCAACGGTCGTGAGGAAAATACCGTAGCTATCTCTCTCCCAGAATATCGATCGAACGTTACGAACGCAATTGGATCGGAATCTCCTCGCGCGAAGATTGAAGACCGGCAAGACAAAGTTCTACCGCAGCGCGACCGTCTTTACCGGTAACTGAGGGTTCGCGGTCTTCAAGAATGGCATCAATATATTCTTGCATCATCGCCGAGTAAGCTTCTAACCGCACTGGATCAGCAGGGTTCGTAATCGTCAGGGCAGGTTGCTCCCAGATCGTCTCCCAACCTTTATTGGTGGATATATTCAATTTTCCTAAACCATCTAGATCGAGAAGGCCTTTATCCCCCATTATTTGCACACCCATCCGTGTTCCTGGAAAGGTGTTACCGGGCATTTCACCCGAGACCCACATCTGCGCGACAGCACTGTTATCAAAAGACAATTGGGCTATTATACTCAAATCAGATACCTGGTGATCACCAAAACTTTGAATATTTCCAAAGATGCTAGTTGCCTCCCCACCGATGAGAAAGCGGATGAGATCAAATGTGTGAGAGCAGAGCCCCATATACATTCCACCCCCAGCTGGATCGAGATAGAAAGGTCGCGTCTCTATTTCGTGCAGTGAAACTTCTATTGGGACATGACAGACATTAATTAACTGGCCTATCTTACCAATCCGTCCTTCATTCAAAATCTCGCGTGCCTTTTTAAAAACGCCTCTAAACCTCCAATGCTTCACTTGCATCAGCTTAACACGCGCTTGTGCGCAGCCTTCTATCATTGCATCACATTGTGCTAAGTCAGGTGCCATTGGCTTCTCGACAAGGACATGCTTACCAACAGCTGCAGCCATTAAAACCTGTTCTTTATGCACTTGTTCAGGCGAAGTAATGACGACCGCATTGACATCGCCTCTGTCAATCAATGATTCAACCGTTTCCTCGTGCTCAATGTCATAATCCTCAGCAAGCTGCGATGAACGTTTTCCGCCCGCTGCAGCAACCAGACGCGCTCCATGAGTGTACTTAGCCAGACACTCTGAATAAGTGCGGCCCATAAAGCCCGCTCCAATCATCCCGATTCCGATTTCAGTATTCATGGATCAGTATTAAAATGTTAAGCATTAGTGAAAATCGTGGGTAAATAAGGGGCAATTGTCCATTTATAAAGATTAGAGTAGAATATTTTTTGAATTTCTCTACGGTGGGAGCGTTATGAGAACTGAAAGTGATTCTATGGGTGAAATGCAAGTCCCGGATGAGGCTTTATACGGGGCTTCAACTCAACGTGCAGTCTTAAATTTTCCCATTAGCGGTCGGCAAATGCCAGAGGGATTTATTAAGGGCTTAGGATTGATGAAATGGGCTTGCGCTATGGCAAATGAAGAACTGGAGAAATTACCCAGTGACAAAGCAAATATTTTGAAAGAGGTCGCACAGGAAATAGCCGATGGAAAACATAGCCATCAATTTCCTGTCGACGTATTTCAAACGGGTTCTGGAACTTCAACGAATATGAATGTGAATGAGGTGATCGCTAACCGCGCGAGTCAGATTGCTGCGAAAACAATCGGTTCACGAGATCCTTTACACCCTAATGATGATGTGAATATGGGTCAGTCGTCTAATGATATTATTCCGTCAACACTTCATCTTAGTGTCGCTATTGCGATTAAAGAAGATCTCGTGTCCGCACTCAGTCATCTCGCTATAGCTCTTGATAAGAAGTCACAAGCCTTTAATAACATTATCAAAATTGGTCGTACTCATCTTATGGATGCTACACCCCTGACCTTGGGTCAGGAATTTTCCGGTTATGCCGCACAATTGAATAAGAGTGTAAAACGAGCAGAGAAAAGTATAGGGCTTCTTGGTGAACTCGCTATCGGTGGCACCGCAGTCGGTACGGGTATAAACTGCCATCCCGACTTTCCTCGTAAAGTCTGCAAAATACTTTCAAAGAAAACAGGAATCGAGTTTCGCCAAGCCGATAATCATTTTGAAGCACAAGGGGGACGCGATGACACGGTTGAAGTGGCTGGAACACTCAATACCATCGCCACGAGCTTGACTAAGGTCGCCAACGATATCCGTTTCCTCAGCTCCGGTCCACGTTCGGGACTCGGGGAAATCATTTTGCCCGCAACCCAACCGGGATCCTCCATCATGCCGGGAAAAGTCAATCCAGTAATGAGCGAAATGCTGATCCAAGTATGCATCTATACGCAAGGTTTGTGTAATACTATTTCGATCTGTGGTCGCGATGGACATTTTGAACTCAATGTAACGATTCCTCTCATCGCCTATGCATTACACGAATCAATCCGTTGCCTCAGTAACGGCGCTCGCACTTTTGCCGATCAATGTGTATCAGGTATAGCCGCGAACAGTGAACGCTGTAAAGAACTTGTTGACCGTTCTCTAATGCTTGTCACTGCATTGAATCCTTATATTGGATACGATAAAGCCGCCGAAGTGGCAAAAACCGCGTTGAGCGAAAATAAAACCTTGCGAGAGGTGATCCTTGAACGTGAATTGCTTGACGAAGCGACCTTGGATAAAGCCCTTAACCCCATGGAGATGATAAAGCCTGATGGAAGCACTTAAATGCTGATTGGCCTTATGGTGTGAGGTGAAGTTCAGAATTTATTACCCGTTTTTCATAAATGTTATTCCATTAATTCTATGGCTGTTTACAGTGAAGAAATTACTGTCAATACGAGCGGTAAAGGGACTTATGAATTAAGTGAAAAGATTTCGCAGGGGCTGATTAAAAGCGGCCTTAACGAAGGTACAGTTACTGTTTTCTGCCAGCACACTAGTTGCAGCCTTGTCATTATGGAAAATGTCGATCCTACGGTTAGAACCGATTTGGAAAAATATTTTGATAAACTTGTCCCGGAAAATAATCCAGACTTTATCCACACAATGGAAGGTTCTGACGATATGCCCAGTCACATAAAGATGGCGCTCACCCGCACTATGGAAGTCATCCCCTTTACAAATACCCAGCTTTGTCTCGGCACCTGGCAGGGCCTATTCTTATGGGAACACCGCAGGATACCTCATGAGCGTAAGATCATTTTGACCTTTAGCGGGGTATAAACAGCGCTACGCATTAAAGAATCGCTGGATAATTCCACCTTCTCAATCCTATCATTAGTAGCCATATTATACACCGAAACCAGAGATCACAGGGAGGTGATAGACCTTACCCCGTTTCAGCAACTGAATCAGCTGCTGAAGTTTTTCCAATGATGCTTCCTGGTTTGCAGCAGATTATCTTTCTGGAGGGATAGTCTATTCGATATCCTCCTTTGAAAATTCCTGCGTCAATTTAATGTCTTCTTCAAGCTCTTCGAATTGTTTAACGGTAACCCGCATATTATAGTCTAATTCTTCGTTGTCACGTTTTACCTTAATACTGACAAACTGACCTTCTCTCGTATAGAAGATGGCATTGCGCACATCGCTCACTTGCTTGATAGTGTGATCACCAATATTGACCAGGATATCACCGGGGAACATCCCTGCACTTTCTGCCGGAGTATCAGCATATACTCTACTTAAAACTATCTGCATCCCATCTTTAATCGTATTTTGTTCTTCCACATCAAATCCAATCCAACCATAAGTTACTTTTCCCGAAAAGAGAAGATCATCTCTTATACGTAGGGCTGCACGGGTAGGCAGAAAATAAGAAGCCTGCAGTTCTTTTAATATACCTATTTGAACACCTACCAGGTTGCCATTGAGATCAAGAAGTGGGGCCCCGTCTTCGCCAACCGCCCGAGGTATGGATGTGCGAATATAAGTGCAAGGGAACTTTCTTTCGCCAAATCCACTTTCTTGACCGGCTATTAATCCCAAGTACGGGGTCGGGTTCAATTCAAAAGGCGTACTTAATCGAACCACCATTGTCCCAATGGCTGGGAGATCTGGTGAATCAGTTAGATGGAGAAAATTAAATTTTCCCGGTAGATTGTTGAGCTGAAGGAGAGAAAGATTATTGAATTTATCGTCACCGAAAGATTTCGCTGGGTACTCGATCCCATGGTGGACTACCCATACACGATCGGCATCTGAAGCAAGTACCGCATTGGTTAAAATATGACCTTCACGACTGATAAAAAATCCAGTCCCCATTCTGACTTCGATATCTGGGTCCCCATCTTCATTCAAACGTTGATACGCAGCCTTAACGTGAACAATCGCATCCTTGTTTTCCTCAAAAATGCCGACAAGACGTTTTTGTAGGCTTAAAAAATCACCATTTTCAGTACCTGCTGCAACAAGAGGGATGGTAAAAAAAAAACAAATAAGCGGCAGGTAATCAAAGATGCGCCTCATCTGCTAATTACTCGTAGACGAAGCTGGTCGGAGTAGAATGGGATTTATTGTTAAATGGATCAGAAGCAAACCTGGGGTCATTATCATAAGCAGGGGCTAGGCTAAAGGTTTGTGAGGCCATTACTTTTCTATAATTTTCTCTTCTCACTCTTTTATGGGGCATATTATCGATTACAAAGAACGCATGGGACTGCTTTTCAGGATCATTTTTTGCCAGCGCAAGAGCGGTTGAATCTATATAGGTTGGTTTTATTTCTAAAATGCTGGGGACTGCTGATACCTCGGCAATATAAGAATTTTTATTATCATTAAATGTAAACCAACCGTAATGATGGATCGCAAACGCCAAAGTAAAAATTGCCGCTGCGCTTAGTGAGATCATAGCATAAAGATTCATTTTTATAAATTGCCAATAATTCACGTACCAAGGTTCTTGGTGAACGAGAGCCTGAAGAGTCTTTTGACGTAAATCACGGTCAAAATCATCCCAGAACTCCTTACTTGGTTTTTCTTCTCTTTTCAGAAGAAGCAAGGATTCTAAATTTATTTTTGGAACCGTATTATGATTTTCTAATGCCATTCTATGAGCGATAATATTTTAATCTAAATAATCTTTGAGATAAGCCTGTAATTGCTGCTTGGCATAGTGCAGACGTGAACGCACCGTGCCAACAGAACATTCCATAACATTGGAGATATCTTGGTGGCTTAATCCTTCTATTTCATATAATACCACTACTGTCCTATGTTTATCAGACAATTTTTGGAGAGCTTCGTTCAATTTCTCCTGCAATTCATTCATAAGTGCAGTTTTTTCTGATTTCACTTTAATTGAGAGCGCTTCGACAATTTCTGAAGAACTTACCTCTTCATTGATAGTTTCAAAACTGAAAAAGTGCCGCATCCGGTTGCGCTTAAGATAGCTTAAGGTAGAATTTACCGCAATACGATAGAGCCAGGTATAAAATGTGGATTTCGCCTTAAATCGTTTAATCGAACTGAAAGCTTTAATGAAGGTTTCTTGCGTGAGATCAGCAGCATCTTCTCGGTTAGAGCATAGATTGTATATGATAGAATAAAGTCTCTCTCGGTATTTTAATATAAGTTGATCAAATGCAGCCACATCTCCAACTTGTACACGGCGTACCGTCGAAAGATCTCCATCTATCTTGCTTTGCTCCCTGACTGCATTAGGAACGAGAGTCTCATCAACTGCTTTCGTGAAAGCCATTTATTACTTTAACTTATAAAAATCTATTAATAATTCAACTTTAATCATTTATGCTAAAAAAATCAAATCAGCTAAAAAAGAGAGGTTACGCAAATCGTCTAATCCTCAATATACCAACAGTTTATTTATTTGATTATCTAAATAGCTACTAAGTTCCATTAAATGTTTAATAGGTGGTTTTCCCAAATAACCATTTAATGCTTTCTCTGCTGCTTGTATCTCACCGCGAAAGTAATTTTCTACTATTTCAAAAACGCCGTTTTTCGCCATGTATAAATTTATACTATTAATATCCACAGAATCCGCATTTTGTATTTCGTTTAGGATAATATCACGCTCCTTACCTTTTGCACGTTCCAAGAGTAAGATGATCGGGAGAGTATACTTGCGGTTATTAATATCTGTTCCTAAAGTTTTTCCTATAGATTCTTCAGAACCAATAAAATCAACAAGGTCATCATAAATTTGGTACGCGGCCCCCAGGTGTCGCCCAAAGCGACCGGCTGCACCTACAAAATCGTCATCGTAAGCACTAAGTTTTGCCCCGAGGGTACAGGATACAGAGAATAGTTCCGCGGTCTTTAAATCAATTATCCGGAGATAATCTTCAATGCTGATCTCAGGGTTTCCCTGCTGGAAGGTTTGTTTTATTTCACCGGCACAGATTCTGCGCGTCGCTTCAGACACTAATCTACAAACATCAATAACCGTAAATTCAGCAGCCAAACTCAATGCTTGAGAAAAAAGCGCGTCGCCAAGAAGAATTGCAACACTGGAGCCAAATTTTTTACTCGCGGTTGATTCGCTACGCCGGATTTTAGCCTTGTCCAAGACATCATCATGAACGAGGGTTGCCATATGTACAAATTCGATAACTGCTGCTGCTTTAACTAAATCTTTCGCAATATGACCGTCTAAGGTCCGACCGCTGAAAAATACCAAAACAGGGCGGAGTCGTTTTCCGCTATTGTTAAGACAATATTGAACAAGCTCTTGTATTTCTACTTCAAATGCTTCAGCCTGTTCATCCATAAAAGAATCCAGCGCTTGCAAATATTGAAATGCTGGTTGTATAATTAAATTTAGCTCAGTATAAGTCGCATTATTCTCGCTGTTATTCGAGGTCAGAAGCATGGGTTCTAAATTAATTGATAAAACCTTAATAGCAAGTATATACAGTATCCTTATGCGCCCGTGTAACTCCATTGAGTAGCGATAAATCAAAATTCGACTACCATTTCCCTAATAATGGGATTGACAATTTACATTGCAATATACGGTGCAATGACACTAGGAAAAAACAATTGGGGCAGCAGAATATCCTCCTCACTCCCCCGGTACTTATCCAACAACGGCTATCGCATTAATTATCGCCATCATTGGCGCATTAGTAATTCTAGCCATTGAAACTTGTGGAGAACTCCTATTCGGAATAGCTCAAAAGCAGTCAACGATCAGTTAGTTATTTCTTCTTGTTATGCTCTCGATGGGTTTTTATGAAGAGATACTCTATCACAGCTATCCCGTCATAGAGAGCAAAGGCTGACGCGAATTAATTTTAAGTATTATTATCTTTTCAGTCTTATTCACAATAATCTATTTTCACTGGATCGATTGGAAAAGGATGAAATATAACTGGTTTGAACTCAACTTTTCTTTAGCGTAATACTACTGGACGTGCATACTCTTTATTAGTTCTCTTTGGTTTTATACGGTCCGTTTTTTTGTATTTAATAAAACAAAGTCCCTATTGCTGCCCATATGGTGAGCAATTCAGGCATATTTATCATTAAATTAGCACAAGCCTACATGTTATCGGTCTTTATTGATTAAGGAAACTTGGGGTAGGATGTCCACTGATGATTAATAACAATCGATGTAATATAGTTTTTCATTTTCGACTGCCTCTAGCTCTTCGTCTCATAGAAATAAATAAATTATTGCATAAAATATTCTATCAGCCTTGCGTGCAAAGCCTATCTTAACACTAATTTATTAAATTACGACAAAACATAAACGTGCTAGGGACAGTGGCTCCACCTAGATATTGCCAGTTAATAACTGGGCGACGAAGAAAATTTACTCAAGCTAAAGCAGGTTCGGTGTCAGGCCCAAGCTCTTCATTTTTCTTGCCCTCTTTAACTTTTTCTTCTTCTGGGCTTTCATTCACAATCGCTTTTGGAACTTCAACTTTCTTAAAAACCGGTGAGCGAATCTCGCCAAATTCAATAATTTCATAAACGTGTTTTCCCCCAAGCGTTTCATATTCAAGTAACGCTTGGGCAATCTTTTCTAAGGCTTCACGGTACTCAGTAATAAGTTCCGTGCTCCGTTTATGCTGTGTTTCAATTATTTTATAGATTTCACTATCAATATGTTGTGCAGTTTTTTCACTGTAATTCTCATCGCGAGTAATTTCTTTGCCAAGAAATATATGGTCCTGATTTTCACCATACGCCACCGGACCCAGACCACTCATGCCCCAATCACAAACCATATGCCGGGCTATTTCCGTGGCCATTTTTATATCTTGTGATGCGCCACTGGTAATATCATCAAAAACGACCTCTTCAGACACGCGGCCACCCATAAGGGTACAAATTTGATTAGACACACGTTTTTTCTGTTGATTGAGAATATCTTTCTTGGGAATAAACATCGTGCTCCCTAAACTTTGACCGCGGGGGATTATACTTACCTTGTGGACAGGTAAGTTTTTGTCACCGATTAGTGCTGCAACCAAAGCGTGACCCGCTTCGTGATAGGCCGATATTTTTTTATCCTCATCGTCCATTAGACGGCGACGCTCACGTCCAAATGCAATTTTATCTCGCGCTTCGTCCAAATCGGCCAATTCGACTTCCTTTTTACCATAGCGCGCGGCCAGCAAAGCACCCTCATTGAGCAGGTTCTCCAGGTCCGCACCACTAAACCCGGATGTGTTTCGCGCGACGATATTGAGATCAATCTCCTTGTTCATTGTAATCTTCTTAGCATGAACTTTCAGGATCTCTTCACGACCCGCAAGATCCGGCATATCAATTGTTATCTGTCGGTCAAAACGACCGGGGCGCAACAAGGCGCTGTCTAACACATCGGGGCGATTAGTTGCCGCTATAATGATTACCCCCTCATGTGATTCAAAACCATCCATTTCCGCGAGCAGGGAATTCAAGGTTTGTTCACGCTCGTCATTTCCACCTCCGAGACCAGCACCTCGCTGACGTCCTACTGCGTCAATCTCATCAATAAATATAATGCAAGGTGAATTTTTACGACCCTGCTCAAACATATCGCGAACGCGAGCTGCACCGACTCCAACAAACATTTCTACGAAGTCAGACCCACCTATACTAAAGAAGGGGACATCTGCTTCACCGGCAACAGCACGTGCCAAAAGAGTTTTTCCCGTTCCCGGGCCGCCAACAAGTAATACTCCCTTGGGGATATGCCCCCCTATTTTTTGAAACTTTTTGGGCTCCTTAAGAAATTCAACTATTTCCTGGACATCTTCTTTTGCCTCGTCGCATCCAGCAACATCTGCAAAAGTTACCTTTTCCCTATCACGGGTGAGCATTTTAGCCTTACTCTTACCAAAATTCATTGCGCCACGCCCTGCGACACGCAATTGCCGCACAAAAAGAAAATACAGGATGCCGATAATTATGACGAAAGGCAGCAGCGTTAGAATGACTTCCGTCAGCAAGGTACTGGCTGGAACTTCCTTGAAAAGGCCGGTTGCCTGCAATCGCTCTAGATTCTCGTCCGTCAATCTACCATGCGCGATCACTCTTTGTCCCCCATCAGCCTGCATGCCGGTAAGCACAAGATGGATTTCCGACCAGTTTTGCCCTCCTGTCGGTTCAGCCTTGATTGATCCTTCTTTAATGCGGCCATCTTCCACCGCATTGAGAACATCTTTAATTGTCCATTCCAGGCTTTTTTGGCCCGGGGGTTCGCTAAATAAGTAGAGACTTAAAATAGCGCCGATGATGACCAGCCATATAATGAGAACCTTGGGCTGGAAGCGTTCCGG